>Ga0114974_10000049_pt1 | contig 91135 bp, 71 predicted proteins | sample S_130206_EF_Meta_FD_87318 | JGI IMG/M metagenome (GOLD analysis project Ga0114974, IMG submission 87318) | Freshwater microbial communities from Lake Simoncouche, Canada to study carbon cycling - S_130206_EF_MetaG | ecosystem: Environmental > Aquatic > Freshwater > Lake | place: Lake...
GGGGTGGGGGAATTAGGAGTGAATTGAAACCATGATGGATGGTGACTACTAAGACAACGCAGGGCACCGTGCAGGGTGAGGTGATACAAACTTTTCTAGGCCTGACGCAAAGGTCTAGATTGTCAGCGATGAGCCGTATTGCTAACTCCGTAGTCCATGAATTCTGACTACTCCTGCTACCGTGGATACTGCTTCGTGCTTTTGGCTCTCTCGTTCGCGTCGGTGACGATGCGCGCGGTTGAGATGAAACCGGTCGAACCAGCGGCCGATCCGATCAAGACGATGGTGGGTCGCCTTGAACTTGAGCGGTATAAAGCCACGATAAAAGAACTCACGCAGTTCGGCGACCGGCGCCAAGGGACTAGCCGTAACCGCGCGGCGCTCGACTGGATTGAGGCACAGTTAAAAAGCTACGGTTATGCGAATACTACGAGAATGAAGTATGAGTATTTTCCTGCGGATCCGCGTCGTCCGAGCGGCCCGGTGGCAACCGGAGCAACCGACGCTGCGCAGGGTGGCGGACGTTATCGCGGCGTTCGTGCCAAAACGGGGGTTAACCTAGATCCGAATTTGCAGCCCGACAAAAAATTGCGCGCGCTGAACTCTTTGCCTGGTGACATCGGGCCACGTGAACAAGTTTATTGCACAAAGATCGGCACAACCCATCCCGAGGAAATGTACATCGTAGGCGCACATTTCGATGGCCATGGATACGGCGAAGCCGCCAACGACGACGGCTCCGGCACAGCGATCGTGATGGAGCTTGCGCGGATCTACATGTCGCCCGACATCAAGACAGAGCGTTCAATTCGTTTTGTATTGTGGAATAACGAAGAGACGGGCCTCAACGGCGCGCGCGCCTATGTGGCGCAACGCGCCGCGCAGCAAGGCCAAGAAGTACCAGCTGGCTCCGGTCTTTATCCGGAGCCTAAGTGGCTCGGCATGATCCAGCACGATATGATGCTCTTCGATCACGGGGCCCCGCGGACCGATGGGACGGTTGCAAAAGACCAACGCCCCGAAGCCGACGTAAATATCGAGTTTCAGTCTACCGCCAAGTTTGCCGCTGGGGCGCAAAAACTCGCCTGGTTTTTCCACGCCGCCAACGAAGCCTACGCGACTGATTATCCTGCGGCTGTCGGGCCGCACATGACCAATACCGATAGCACGCCCTTCATGGATCTGGTGCCGGCGATCAGCTTGCGTGAAAACGAACGCGGTCGCGAAATCGGCGCCGGATGGGATCCGCACTGGCACCAGCCGACGGATAGCTTTGCGACGTTTAGCGACGCCGATTTCCGTCTTGGCCTTAACGCTGCGCAGACGACGCTCGGCGCCCTCAGTCGTCTCACGAGCGCCACGCTCACCAAATAATTCTCCAGCTCACGCTACCTTATGAAGCCGATTACCGAACTGCAACGTCTCGCCGCGCCGGCACCAGAACCTCAGTCGCTCGCCTGGGATGGTGCGACCCTATGGATGGGTTCTCGCGCGACGAAGAATATCTACGCGATCCAACCTGCGACATGGACCGTGACGAGTGCAACGGCTGCGCCCGGCACCCCATGGGGCATGACGGCGGTGGGCAATGAACTTCGCGTAATTTGTGGTGAGACGGCGGAAGATCATCGCTTGATTCGGCGCTTCGTGCCGGGCGTGGGCTTCGATGCAACATGGGCGCAGAATTGTCCCGACGACACGGGATCACAACTCGGGTTCGCTCACGAAAAATTGCACGTCAGCCAGTGGTATCCGAAGAAAATTTTGACCCTCGCCGGTGACGGGCAAATCGAACGGGTGATTCAGCTGCCGCGCGGTATTTGCGGTCAAGTGTGGGTTGATGGGCTGATTTATCTCGTGACCACAGATGCCGAGGAGACGAACGAATATTGGCTGACGCGCGTGGATCCACGACCGGCAACGCCGGTGATCAAGGATGTCGCGCTCATTCCATTTCAAGCGCGGGCGTTGGCGTGGGACGGCGCAAAATTTTGGACTAACCACCGTGCGCAAAACCAGATTGTGGCTTTTTTGCAGGCGTGAAATTCAGTGAATTGCTACACCGAATGCGAATTCGATTCCTTTTTAGCGATTAAATGTGAGAGCTAAATGCTACCCAGATATATTGAGCCAGCAGTTGAGGACAGGCGCGACCAGCTTCAGTCTGAAGCGGTGAGCGGGAACGAGGCGCGGGCGCGGGAGACGCAGATCGCGGGGAAGTCGCGGGGGTGGGGAGGTCGCGGGTGGGGGAAGAGATCTGCGGGGGAGTGTGGCCAAATAGAGAGCATTGGAGTTGCAGGTTACCAATTCTGCTTTTCGTATAACTGATTTTCGTGCACCTGTTGTCCCTTCGTGTCGGTGCCGGTAATCGTTCTTGTGATTGTCTTGCCGTCGGCCGCTAGGACGTCGCGCACGGTTTCTTTTTCTATTCCATATTTTACGATCGATTCGTTCGTTCGGGCGTTGATTCTCTTGCTCGTGATGGTTTTCTGCGCCCCCGAGAATGAGGTATACGGATATTCCTTCCCGTCGCGTTTAAAACGTGTCGTGGTGGATATCGACTTACCCTCCGCGTTGATGAACTCGCACTTTTGACTGATCCACTCGCCATCCTGAGTGTGGGTGTAGGTTGCGCTCTTGGGGGCCGGGCCGGGTGAGTACGTCGATTTGGCCATGTTCTGCTTCCACGTGCCCATAAAACCATCTGCAGGCGACAGTGTTACCGCCGCCATCGCGAAATTTGCCGTGAGCATCAAAGCAAGGGCCAGCAGAGCTAGAGCACGTTTCATAGTGAAATCATTTCACGATGTGCAGGCTGGGTAAACCCGATTCTGGTGACTGCGGGGTGGTCACGAGATACCATCTGCGGGCGCCCGATTATTATTATAAAAAAAAATCGACCCAGATAAATTTGTCACCGCCGAAAAAATCCCTCAGTGATGAAGAAATAAATCAGGCGCGATCAGCTTCAGTCTGAAGCGGCCGCAGAACCAGGGTTGGCCGCGGGCGTCTAAGTAGCCGACATCGCCGAGTCAAATTGTTGGCTGAAAAATAATTTAATAGGCAAGCGCCTCAGCTGCGCAGAGAAAGGAAATTGATCCTTTCTTTTTTTGACGGGACGAGGGCTGGACCAAACTTTGCGCGCATGCCCCTCCGCAGTCTCGCCGTCGATTTCAATGCCTTCTTCGCCTCGTGCGAACAGCAAGAACGTCCAGAATTAAGAGGGCACCCTGTCGCCATCGTCCCCGTGCTAGCGGAGAGCACTTCCTGCATTGCCGCTAGCTATCTCGCCAAGGCCCGCGGCGTGCGAACAGGTACCAGCATCGCCGAAGCCCGCCAATTGTGCCCCGAGATTCGCCTCATCGCGCAACGCCCCAGACTCTATATTGATTATTCGCGCCAACTACGTGCGATCATCGAATCATGCATTCATATTACGAGCGTTCGCTCGATTGATGAAGTGGAGTGCGATCTCACAGCCACTTTTGCTCCACGTGAAAAAGCCCTAGCGGTAGCCCGAGAAATTAAAACTCGAATTGGCCAGCAAATTGGCCCGTGCCTCACCAGTTCCATTGGCATCGCGCCAAATTGGCTGTTAGCCAAGCTCGCGACTGATTTGCAAAAACCGGATGGCTTAGTCGTCATCGACGACGACGATCTGCCGCAAAAATTGCTCGGTCTAAAGCTGCAGGATTTTCTTGGCGTTGGCCAAGCCATGGAAGCGCGACTCCGCGCCCACGGCATCGATACGACCGAAAAATTGTGCGCCGCCTCGCCCGCCCTGCTGCGCGGCATCTGGGGCGGTGTCGAAGGTGAGCGCTTCCACGCACGCCTTCACGGTGCCGCTATTCCAATGGCGCCGCCAAAAAAACAAACCATCGGCCACTCGCATATCCTCCCCCCCGCATTGCGCACCGTTCCTCAAGCGCATGCCGTGCTGCACCGATTGTTGCAAAAAGCGGCGATGCGTCTGCGCCAAAGCGGACACTACGCCGGCGCGTTAAGCCTAAGCCTCGATTATTATGATGAGGTTAGCTGGAGTGATGAGCTGCGCTGCACAGAAACGCAGGATACGCTTCAACTAACACAGGCGCTCAACCAACTCTGGGACCGCCGCCCAGTCGCGCTGAGAGCCCGTGCGCCTTTCCGCGTCGGTCTAGTCCTCACGCGTCTATTGCCATGGAGCGCACACACCCCGGATCTTTTCCATCAAGCCCGCGATACGGCCCGGGCCCAATTGCATCAGGCAATGGACACCTTGAACCAAACCTTTGGGCACGGCTCAGTTTATTTCGGCGGCGCCCATGGAGTCCAAACTGCAGCGCCCATGCGCATCGCCTTCACCAGCATCCCAGAACCTGAGCTGGAAGAAATCGATCCCCGGAGAGAACGCCGACTGCGGCCGGAAGCGGATGCCTATTGAACGGTGGTCTTAGGCTGGTAGCGCGCGACGCGAACCCGCGCGGTCACGGCGTGCGCGGCCATGCGCTCGACGTCGCACTGGCGAGCCGTGATCTCGCCGATCTGGAGACTGGCTGCCGGGGTCATGCGTTGATACGTGACGGTCTTCAGGAACTTGCCGACCCAGACGCCGCCGGTGTAGCGGGCGGAGCGGCTCGTCGGTAGAATATGATTCGTGCCGATACTCTTGTCGCCGTAGGCCACGGTCGTTTCCTCACCGACGAACAACGAGCCGTAGTTTTTAAGCCGGTCGAAATAAAAGGCTGGATCGGCCACATGCAGCTCGAGGTGCTCTGGCGCGTAATCGTCGCTCAGTGCGACCGCTTCCTCTTGCGATTCGGCGACGTAGACTTTGCTATGCGACGCCCACGATTGCCCGGCGATTTCCCGGGTTGGCAGTAACGGCAATTGGCGCTTCACCTCAGCGAGCACCTCATGGGCAAATTTCTCGCTCAAGCAAACGCAGAGCTGGCCGCTCGCGGGATCGTGCTCTGCCTGGCCCAGCAAGTCGCAGGCGACGAGTGACGGATCGGCGGAATCATCGGCGATGATCGCGATCTCGGTCGGGCCGGCCAGCAGGTCGATGCCGCACTGGCCGAAGAGCTGGCGCTTGGCCTCCGCGACGAATTTGTTGCCCGCCCCACAAAGGATATCGACCGGCACAACCTCGCCCATGCCAAAGGCCATGAGCGCCATCGCCGGCACCCCGCCTAGAACGAAGATGCGGTCTGCGCCCGCCTGCTTCATGGCATTGATCGTGGCCGGGAAGTAGCCTGAACCCTTCACGGGAGGCGTGCAGCCCACGACCGTCTGCACCCCAGCCACTTTCGCCGGGATGATACTCATTTGTGCCGAGCCAAACATGGGATAACGTCCGCCCGGCACATAACTGCCCACCGAGGAAATCGGAATGTGCTTGTGGCCGAGCCAGACGCCTGAGGGACCCTCAATCTCCATCGGACGAAACATCTTAAGCTGCTCCTGTGCAAATCGCCGCACGTTGCCCTGGCAGAATGCCGTGTCCTGCCGCAGTTGGGGCGGGCACTGTGCAATCGCCTCCGCGATCTGGGACGCGGACAGTTCGAAATTTTTCGGAGACCAGTCGTCAAACTGGCTGCTCAATGCGCGCACGGCGTCCATGCCGTCGCGACGCAGGCGCGTCAGCAGTTCGGAAACGTACTGCGCGGTTTCGGGATCGTTTTCAAACAGGCGATGGCCGCCTTCCTTGATGACTTTCATGGGTAAATTTCTGGGGATTATCGGTGGGATCTCTTTAGCCGCGATGGCGATTGCTGATAGAAAACTGGATTGGCCTGGGGGATGGGTTTAGCGCTCGAGCCCTGTCCGCAGTCCCTTGATTTGGTCCGGATGAGCGGCGGCCGTCGCCGAGTGTACTGGAGCTTTCATGATAGCACGCCCATCTGTTCTGATTTTGTCATCGTTGGATTATGGTAATCTCAAATAGCATGATAATGAACTAATCACTCATCACATGCCCTGCCTGCTGGATGGCGTTATAGGCATCAGCGAGACGAGCGCTGGGCACGAGAAGGTAGTCGGTGTTGTAGGTCGCTAAGGTGAAAATAGGCACACCAGCCTGTGCCAGTGGGGTCGCCACTTGCGCCATGATGCCGGGCAATGACAAATCAAATGGTCCGACAAATTGCAGACAACGCCAGCCGCCATTAATCACAGCTCCTGCTGGCGCATGGGATGCTTCACATACTCCTGATAATTCATCGGCGGTGCGAATCACGACGGTCAAAGTACTCGCGTTGATGGTCGGGGTGGGAGCATTACTGGGTAATTGCCACACCACATAGGTTGCGGGGAGTACTTTGAGCGTTAACATATAAATCTCCCTTGGGGTGGTAATAAAAAACAATCGTTGTTATAGGAATTACAACGAATGCTACGAGAGCTATAAATGAATATTTGGCGTTGAGACGACAAAATTGACTCCACCCCAAGTACCAGTTGAGGGCAGGTGCGACCAGCTTCGGTCAGAGACGGTTAGCGGGAACGAGGGGCGGAAAGCGGAGACGCAGACAGCGGGGAGGTCGCGGGGTGTTGCGCCCGTCAACGCTGGCGATATTCTTCCCAGTTCGCTAGCCGGTACGTGCCGTCGCCGGTTGCTTCAACCAGCCCCTGGTCAATCAACAGCTGAAACCGATCTTTTCCTTTTTCTGCCGACCAAAAAAATTCTCGGGTCAGCTGGGTGGCGTCCGGCTTGACCTGTAATGGTATCGCGAGGGTGCGCTGACGATTCTGCAGCGATTGCAGCTGACGGTTCGCATCGCGCCACCGCAGCCAGGCTGGCGGCGTTATCACTATGCCATGATTATGAGCAAATTTTGTGAGCATGGCCTCCTGAGTTATCGCCTCCGGCGGACCGAACACCCCGATCCAGGTAGAGTAATCGCGGATCGGATCCCAAATAGCATTGGCGCGGCGGGTCAGCTCGGTCGGCCCCAAGCCGGTTTGCGCTGCGGCTTCTAGCTCAGAAAATTTGATGCGAAAATCCGCAAACGCGCGGATCTGACGTAGGTGCGGGAGGGTCAACTCGACAAACGTCTCCGGCGGAAACGGCAGCGGGAATTTTGGTACGAAGGACGCGTCGGTTTTCATAGCTGCCAAGCGCGCGATCACCTCCTCCGCGCGGCGCAGATCATGAGCTGGATCAGCCGTGCCGAGTCGGTGCGTTGGCAGCCACATCCAGTATGTATCCCAGGAAGGTCCGGTGCGCACATCCTGAATCAGCTGAAGCGCCGCCAGCATCACCGGCCCATTGCGCGGACCCCAAATACCCTCCGCAATCTCTCTCAAGAGCTCGTCGGGGTCGCGGTCGGGATTCCACAGGAGCTGACCGGCAGCATACAGACTGAAGATGTTAGTCAGGTGGCAGGCCTCCATCTCCGACCAATAGGTGATCGGGTGGATGCGGTCAGCGCCCGCTTTGATCTGCCGGTAAAATTTTGCGAGTAGCTGAGCATTGACGTGCTGCGTCGGGATCTGATCCGATTCGATTTCGGCGGTGTGCCAGCCCCACACGCCGATTTCTAAGCCGTGCGCCTTGGCTGACGCGTGCAGCGCTTCGCGCCGACCCGGCGGATAAGTGTGGGGCATCGTGTTCTCGAGGAAAAGGACGTCCTTAAATCCGTGCGCCAGTAGCTCCTGCATATAGGTCGTCTCCTCACCTGCATACCAGAAGTCTACGCCAAGTTTTACCTGAGGATTTAATGCGCGAAACTTATTTCGCAACAGGCCCATGTAGTTGAATACATCCGTGCGATTTTTGAGATTACCGGGATCATAGAAATGTGTGATCAAGAGATCCACCTCAGGTGCTAGCTCGGCATAACCGTCGTAGTAGCGCTCGAAGGTCGAGCGTACCGCCGGGTCGTCGAAGGCAGTTTTTCCCGTTGCTGGCGCGTAGGTGACACTTGGGTCTACCCAGCCGAAATTGTTAAATTGTGCGGCCCAGACCCAGAGGGTGATCTCCTGTCCATTCTCGCGCAGGGCATGGGTGAACATTCGCAGCCGGCCGTGATAGGCTTCGCGGGAACCGACCGCCGCATAATTTGCGACTGTGTCCATGAGTTGCGAACCACTAAAGCCGAACCAGTCAAACATCTCGACGTAGGCCGCTACTTGCCGATCGCTATAGAGCCAGACGTTCATGCGCTTGTCGGCGTTGGGATTGTTGAAGACCCCTCGCACTAATTCCGGGCTCCAAGCACACAGCGTCCATTCTCGCCGCGGAATCCACGGCCGCTCGGCTATCCGCACATCGGGCAGTACGAGTCCAGGCGCGCGCTGTTCGCTCCGGATCACGAGGCGCTGCACCGCGCGCTTCAACCCGCGGTCTGTCTGGCCCGCGGCGATAATTAATGCATGACCGTCGAGCCGGCGGGTCTCGAGAGCAAAGCCCTCTGGGGAATCGGCTGGCACGGCGAGGTCGGCGGATAAGCCCAAGCCATTCGTGGATAAAATAATCGCTGGGGCCCCGGCCGGTACGGTGGCAAGATCCGCCACGACGCGTGCGGGGGTGCCGAGGACTTTACTGATATAATCGGTCAGCCGGTCCGTCACACGCCGCTCCAGGGCGGTCACCGGCCGCGCCACTACGTACGCTGGCTCACCAGCGTGGAATTCCACGGCCGCCACACCGAGGTCGGCGCTCAGTAGCGCGATCGCCATGAGTATGCCCCGCCGCCAAAATTTGAAAATGCGGTGAAGTGTGACGAAGTGAAGAGGATGCTCGTGCATAAAATAAAGAGGTCAGCCTAAAATAAAACCTACCAGCTTCCGAGCCAGGAAATTACTGGCGGCGGAGAATTTTTTTCGACCAGCTTCGGTTTGAAGCGGTTAGCGGGAGCGAGGCGTGGGCGGGGGAGAGGCCGACAGCTAGGCGGTTACTTATTGCGGCCCGGGGTGCTGCCAATCCTGCGGGCTTGGATTGAGGCACCGCCAATACAATTAAATTTCCTGACCGCACCCACATTCCCCTCGACGACCCAGAAATTGATATCGGCGACTCCTAGATTCTTAGGGTCGTTAATATCACTGACGAGCTTCTGCCAAGCGTTGCCGGCATCCGTTTGTCCAGGGCCCGGTTGTTCCGTGTTCATCTGTTCGATCGAAAATCCGTGCCGGCCGGAAACGGTAATGTGATGGGTGTTGCGGTATGTGCCGACCCGACCGAAACGGGAGGCATGATGAGCGAAGACAAATTCCAAGCCGTTGATGTTAGCGGCCACCACGATCTGATCCCCGTCGGTGTGTTCATTGACGAGAATGCCGGTATGATACCCCGTCACTACCAGATTTCGCAGGATAGTGAGGGCCGCATTATTGCAGGCTGGCGTGATCACCCCGCTGGTCCCATGCGTTGGTTGAGAAGCCTGGACGTCGTAAACACCTGTGTTCACGAAAACATTCTCGATCTTGCATTGCAGGGCGTGGCGCAAATCGATTCCCCCAATACTGGGATCGTCATCCGTCCGGATCTCTAGATTTCGGATGACCACATAGACTTCGGAGAATGTTCCATCCAGAGAGTTGGCCGAGGTCTTGACAGAAATAACCGCGGGGCCTGATTTGCTGAGGCTCTTGATGACCGTGCTGTTGTTCTGCAACGGGAATGACCCGACTGTTCCGAAGACGGGGGTAGGCTCGATTTCTCCCACGATTTCCACGGTAATCCAAGTCGGTATCTTTTGCGGAACCACCGGAATGAGAATTCGGCCGCGATAAACTCCCACCGGTAGGTACATTCGCCCACCTCCGGCCTCGACGATCGCTTTCAGGCAAGCTGAGAAGGCTTCAGTGTTGTCCGTCTGGTCGTCACCCACCGCCCCGTAGTTTAACACATTAAAAACCTGCGAACGCACACTCCGATGTGCTGGATTAATTGTCTCACCAAGAACCACGTGGCTGGTGCTCCCAATCATCATCCACCCCCAGAGCAGTATTAAAAATATCTTCTTCAACATAGATGATCTATTCTGAACCAACGACCTGTTTTGCGCACGTTTAATTCTTTTGATGCTTTGTGATTTTTCACAAGCGAACCATTTTCTGGTTCGTCCCTGATGAACCAGCCCAAGAAAAAGCAGATGCTATCTGCAGTGGTCCCCGCAGTCTTGATACAATACCTCAGAGGCCCTTCTCGTTCGATCCGGCTGCCGGCTTTATTGGATTTAGGCCCAGAGTTTGAGGCGGCGGCCTTCCCAATACGATGCGATCATATTCTCGGGCACTTCGCTGCTCAGGAAGCGGGTGAAATAGTTGACCGCGGGCGGAACCTGTCGACCATCGGGATCGGAGATCCAGAGGAGGTGGCGCGGGCTGAGTTTATTTAGCGTGGTGGCGGCGAAGGTCGCGGCCTCTTCGCGTTTTTCCGGACAGTGCCGGGCCACCACCATCGCCGTCCACTGAAAGCGGGCCAGGCAGTCGCCGTAGACCCATTTCGAGGCGAACGACAACATGGGATGCCCGCCCATCCACTCTTCCCGAAGCAGTCGCGGGGTCATTTCTACCGGCCGCCAGCTCCGGTCCTTCGTCGAGACGAGAAACCAGTAGAGGTAATTCCATCGCTGGGTGTCGAAGCCCATCGAATGATCGGCCCACCACAGCGTGAGCACGCGCCGCAGATCGTTCTGCGTGAAAAGCTCGGGCACGCACTCATGGATGATGGCGGCAGAGATCGCCGTAAATTGGCAGTGCTGGATCTGCTCCCAATGAGCAAATTCACCGTCTGCCACTCGGGCGCCCGCGATCTGGTCCCACTTCTTGGCCTTGTAGGTTCCTTTTTGAAACTGCTCGACGATGTAATCGAGGCGCCGGTGGGTCTGCCAGTTACCCGAGCGCACCACGAATGCGTATGCGTCGCGGTATTTCGTGTCACCAGAAAATTTGTAGGCCACGGCGACGAGGGCCGCCATGATCGCGTTGTAATCAGAGCCGTCGAGCCGGTTGTTCCAACTACCCCCAGAGCGATTGAAAATCGTGTAGTCCACCCGGATCTGATAATCTGCCATGGTGATAAACATGGCGCGGATTTCCGCCTGCTCGTCCGCGGAGGCGATTGGGTAGAAAGTCCACAAACCCCACATCGTGTGGAGGTATTGGTCGCCGGTCGTGTGCACCGAATATTCAAAATGAAACGGCTTGCCCATGAACCCAGCATTGCCCGCCTCAACACCAAAGCCGTAGACGATCCGCAACGAGCGATAGGCGAATCGGGCTGCTGCGATTGCCGAGGGTTCTCCTGTGGTCTGATAACGAATGCTCTGGGCCGCGAGGTGAGAGCCCGACGTGGTGATGGAGTTCTCGTTGGTGAAAAAATCGGTGATAGCCTTGAACTTGTGACCGAAGTTGGAGCTGAACTGATCCATTCCCTCCAGGTCAGCCGAGCGCACGACCCGCAGGCCTTCGTCCGCCACATAGGGCATGCAAACCATAATGCCGCTGGGGTGTAGCCGCGCGGCATGCGTTACCCGTTCGATGTGGCGAATTTTTTCCTCGACCGTAAGCCGGTCAAAGTCCGGCAGCAAATGATCCAGCTCGTTCCTGCGCTTCCGATCCCATCGACCGGTAACCGCAGCGCTGAAGCCGCCCAGTGGCAGAGCCAAGCCGCCGGCGATAATCGTTTTGAGGAAATCTCGACGTGGAGCGAGCGGCGGCATGTGCACGATCGTTAGATGATTTCTCCTCTCAGGCGATGCTTATCCGCTGACTCGGGTCATGAAGAATTCTTACAAATGATTCTCGAAAAACACCGCGGTTGCGGGGTGACTGATTAACTTTTAGGATGTTCAGCGTATTTCATGAAATACTTGCCGCTCTGTGGGAATGGCGTGATTCATGAGGTATGAAATCAAGAAACCGCCCCGTCTTCTTTCTCATTATCACGCTCCTTGCTGCCTTCTCTTCGGCCACGCTCTCGTTAGCCGTCGAATTCAAGGGACAGGCTAAGGTGCTCGCGCAGCTCGATGACGATTGGTCTGCATCTTCCGTCCAGCGTGATCTCGATCGCCTGATATCGTTCTACGCTACTGATGGGGTAGCCTTTCCTCCTGGTGACAGCGTTGCGCATGGCACGGCCGCGCTCCGCAAGGTTTGGGAAGGAATTAAAGATCCGAACTACTCGATCTCTTGGCGCGCGACGAATGCTGAGATCGCCGCAGGCGGCGATATTGGATTTACCTCCGGCACTTTTGATGAATCCAACAAGGGTGCTGACGGTAAGGTAACTCATGCTGCGGGCAAATTTCTCTGTGTCTGGAAGAAGCAGAGCAATGGCGAGTGGAAGGCCATTCGCGACATGTGGAACTACGACGCGAAGTAACGCGCTCGGAGTTTCTGCCCATCGCAATACCTGAGCCGATTGTCCGGCTCAGGTGTCCGTATAAAAGTTCACGGTAGCCAACGACCGATCGCTACGACGCTGAGGATTAAGAGCGAGAAGCCGATGGTGAGTGGATCCAAGCGTTCTCCGAGAACGGGAGCTGCGAGGAGTAAGGATAAAAACGGCTGTAGTAATTGGACTTGGCTGACGCGCACGACCCCGCCCAAGACGAGGCCGCGGTACCACGCAAAAAATCCGATCCACATCGAAAACAAGGATACATATCCAAAACCAAGCCAAGCGGTGGTATGTATTGATGCGCTGGGCCACCAATAGAACATCAGTGGCATAGTCAGGGGGAGCGATCCGACCAGCACCCAGCTAATGACTTGAGGAGCGGGAATCTGGGTCGTGGCTTGGGCCCCCGCGATGTAGCCGATAGCTGCAGATAAGATTGAAAATAAAAGCCAACCATCAGCGCCCGTTAAGCGTCCACCGCCCTGATGATACGCAAAAGCGATCACCAAGCCGCAGCCCACGATCGCGCAAAGCCAAAAGCCAAATGAATGATAATTTTTGGTGGTGAGGGCTCCGCCGACCGCTGTGGCCAAAGGCAAAAGTCCCGTGATAACTGCGGCGTGCATGGAGGGAACTTCGCGCAGCGCCATGGCGAGGCCCAACGGAAAACCTACCACGGTGCCTGCAGCACTCAGCGCGAGCACTCGCCATAAGGCACGGGCGGGGACTGGCGCTCGTATAATAAAAAGATAGCCCGCGCTTAAAATCCCAGCCACCGCCGCTCTGCCAGTCGTGACAAAAAACGGACTCAGTTGCGGGTCAGTGACATTCCCGACGGCTAGTCGCGTCATGGGTAGTGTCATCGCAAAAATCAACACACCTAAGCCGCCCAATAGGTAGCCGAGCGTTACATTTTGGTGAGGGGCGCTTGAATTTGCAGACATGGAGCGGATGCTTAATAATTTATAGGTTACGTCAACTTTGCTCAAAGAGCAGATTACGGTTTGCTGGATCACCTGATGTTAGGATGACAGCATAGATCGTTTAGGCGTCAGGGAATTTTCTGTTGCTACCGCGCTGAGTGGTGAGCTTCGTCGGCTTATGCATTTGCGGAAAATTATGATGGCTTGGTTGTTATTCGCGGTGGTTAAGATTATCAGCGGTGCGGAAGTTGTGCGCCCGTTATTAGTGGAGATTCGGCATGCGCCCGAGGCACTGATTGCGGCCGATGGCGTGAAGGCCGGTTCGGGGCGTTTTTCTTTTGATTCTTATGATCGCGAACGTGTGCTCAGCGTCGTGGCCGGCAATGTGTTGACCCTCGCTTCGCGCGAGGAGTTAGCGCTGATGAAGCAGGATGGACTAGAGGTAGTCGTCGTGATGGAGAGCGAAGACAAACTGACTTTAATTAAACGCGCTCTTTATGGAGAGAAACTTCAGCTGGATCCTATTTATCATCGTTATGATCAAATTGTGCGGCGGGCGGATGAGCTAGCGAAAGCGTATCCGGAGTTAATCACCCGCCTGCAGATCGGGGAGACGACGCAATTTCACCAACCAATTTATGCGTTCCGTCTTTCCAATAATGTCACGCGTCTGCAAGAACGCCCCGCGGTACTCTTTGATGGCTGTCATCACTCCGATGAAGTGATGGGGGCCGAGATCGTGGTCGCGCTCATGGAAAAATTAGTGGCCGGTTATGGGCATGATCACGAAGTCACGGGGTGGATGAACTCATTGGAAATTTATCTCGTGCCCGTCGTTAATGTGGATGGGCACAATGTAGTGACCTCCGGACATGATCCCCGCTGGCGAAAGAATTTGCGGGATGTGAACGGCGATGGCGTGACGGGAATTTACCCAGAGGGGGTGGATGTGAATCGTGGCTATGATTTTAATTGGGCCATGGGCGGAACCGATGATCCGCTGAAGGCTAATTATCGCGGCGCGCATCCCTTTTCCGAGAGCGAGAATTGCGCGATGCGTCATTTGGCGGATGCGCGGCAGTTTCTCCTTTCTGTTTCTTATCACAGTCAGGGTGAGGTAATCTATTATCCGTGGAGCTGGAATGGGCTCCCTGCTCCGGATGATGCGGTGATCAAGTCGATCGCCACCGATGTGGCTGCCCGCATTCGCACCATGAACGGGTCAGGGACTTACGGCATCGCGCCGGGAGGTCCCTCAAGCCAAAGTTATCCATGGTTTTATGGTCGACGTGGGGATTTCGATTTTATCATCGAGACCGGCAAGGGCTCGCACCTGTTTCCGCCGGCCGAGGTACCGGAGATCATTGCGGCTAATCTCGAAGGAGTTCGGGCCCTGCTCGCGCACGCCGCTGGCCCTGGGCTCGCGGTGCAGGTAACGGATGCGAACAGTGGCCAGCCCTTGGTTGCCGAAGTGTGGTTGCCGGCGATTGAAAATGAAATGGTGGACCGCCGGCACAGCGATGCGCGATTTGGTCGGCTCTGGCGGCTGCTCAAGCCGGGGAAGCATCAGGTGATCGTGTCGTGTCCCGGTTATCGCACTGTCGTCGTACGCGATTGCTTAGTCGGAGGAAATTCTTGGACGCCATTGAAGGTCGAACTAATCCGCGCCGCCACTACGCCGTAAGCGAGCAAACGAATCGCGTGCGTCGAGGCTAATTAACAAGCTGCTGAGCGCACGGCGCGGCTCATCGCTCACAATTCGGCGAGGCGGATGTTGCGGTATTCCCTTTTATCACGACACCGGGATGAATTTGGAAACCGAGGGGCGCGGGCCTAGAAAATTTGGCGTCAGTGTATTCTGAGGCTTTCACGCCGTTGATCCAGCGCACCGCAAATTCGATCACACAATCACCGTAAAATTTTTCCGTCTAAAGATACTTGCCCGTCAGGGCCGCATTGTTCTCGCCGATCAGCACGCCATTTTCGGCGCGCCAGAATGCGGCGGAGTTCGCCGCCTTTAATTGAGTGAGCTCTCGTCCGTTAAAGAGTGCGAAAGCTGGATATCAGCCGCGAAACTGCTCAGAGCCGTGGCAAGCGGGAGGCAGGCAATCAGCACGCGGGTTAGATAATTCATGGTGACGATCAGTGAGCGTTTATAAAGCAGCTGAAAATGACGAACGGGTAGGGGCGCAGCGTGAGCGAGGGTCTTAGGGAACTAATAAGTCTATCGATTTACGCTTACGGCGCACTCCGGCTGACGGCGAAGGAGCTTTTAGCGTCAGCAGTCAGGGCGATGTCTAAAATAATAAATCCGCCTGCAAGCTTCGGTGATACGGGATGGCCATTGCTTTGGACGGCGATGGGTTGGCCAATTAAGCTCGGGGGTAATTTGAGTTGCAGTTGCTGCGCGCCAGCGGTGCCGCTCAGCCAACCTTCGATCCGGTCGGCGTGATAGGTAAAGCCGAAGTTGCGGTCATGCCGCACGCCACAGCCGTCTTGTCCGAAACCGACCTCATACCAAGCCCGCGGCACACAGGGGGCGACGATGATGGCTCCGGTAATATCTGCATCAATTCCCAGCAGCGCTTGCTGGACGACGGTTGAGTTAAACACGGCGGGATACTCAGAGTATTTGGGGATGCTTCCTTGGGCGAGATCGCCGGGTTGGAAGCGGCCGAGGCCATAGCGTTCGCCAAAATATCCAGCCCCACCACCGGAGGGGCGGTCGTAAAGAGCGCAGGCATATTGGAGCGTTTGATAAATTCCATCCCCGTCGTGCATGCGTTGACGCATGAGGGCATCGTAGCGCCAGGTGCGCCCCATCGCTACGCAGTCCTTGCGTGGCGCACGACGATTCAGCTCGGCGTTACTGTAGGTGGCGGGTTTTTCCGCGATCCAAGTCGGAGCATGCAGCTCATCGACCGCATAGAATGCGGCTTCATGCGCTTTGAAATAATTCCACACCTTCGTCGCTCGCGTATCATCCGCGACCTGAAAGGCCACCATTGCGAAGCTACTGTCCGTCATGCCGTGACTCACCTTGCGATAGGGTTCTTCACTCGGCAGCACGATAAATTCAGCCAGACCGGCGCTGGTGCCGCCGGTACCCTGCATTTGGGTGCCAGTGAATTTTACCCAACTCACTTCCCGCGGTGAGAATGCGATCACGGCGCGCGAGGTATCTATAGAATTAAAAGTAACCGCCACTCGTGGCGAACCGTCGCTGAACTCCAGGTAACCAGCCGCGAAACGCTCGCCGGGTTGCGTTTGGGGATCCGTGCGATTGTAGAGGATGACTCTGCTGATGCGCGTCGGTTGCTGGAGTTTAATCTGAATCCAAGCTCCAACCGACTCGTGCTGCGTAATCCATTCATGTTTTCCGGCGCTGCCTGTGTGGACGCCGAAAGCCTCCACGCCCATTCCCATCACTCCATCAATGGCGTGTACTGCGACTCCAGTGGGGGCGAGTTCAGAGCTGACTGCCGCCACCGCACCGAGGCGCTGAGCGCGAGCTACATTATTATAGATCAGGTGCTCCACGTAATAGCCGAGCGTAGCGTCCCAAAAATATTTGTTGGCGGCCGCGGCTAAGCGAGCGGCCACAGCGGTAGCGTGAGCTGATTTCGCGGTTTCACCCAGCGCCACTTCAAGGCCCGCTAATTTTTGGAAAGCGAGGAAAGTTGACGCCTGCGCGACCCCATCAATCTCCCGATAGACCTGATCAAGATCGTAGGAATCGCTGAACAATAATCCTTCATCATCCATCCAAGCTTCAAGAAATGCCGCCGTGCGCCGCAGCAGCGGCATGTTTTCTGCCAACCAAATCTTATCTTGAGAATACCGAAAAATCAGGTCGCCCAGGAGCAGGTAATCAATGGCGGCAGTCGTTCGCAGTGGATAGTACACCACGCTGCCATCCGCCGTTGTCTCCGGCCAAGCATTTTGCGGATTATCATGCATGGTCGACGGCTGCACGCCGCCGTCTTTCATTAGGTAATGGCTTGAGGTCAGCTCCCACGCCTTGAGCACGAGGGGCAGGTTTTTTTCACAAGCCAGATAGGCCGCGGCCATGTGTTTCACATCTACGCCCGGATACCAGCCGGCATAATGTCCTGATACATCAACGCGCCAAGGCCGGCGCGGTTCAGCATGGGGACTGCCCGCGGGGGCCCGAACGGGAGCGGCGCCTTCGCAAGGTCCCAACGTGTTCACCCAATTCCCCCGATAAACCTCAGCGATACGATTATCCGGTAGGTGAATGGCCGGTAGCTGAGCGGTAGAAATGGCGGTCGCGGTTGGAACTACCGCTGGGCTGTTTGCGGTCGGACTTTGCGCAAACGCAACGACAGGCAGTAGGTACGCGGCAAGTGAAGGGAGGCCTCGGTAATTCATGGCGAGATCGGGGCTGATCTTAGTGTCGGGCGGACGATTACGACAAGTGAGCGTTAGCGCAATTTTGCAATGCTCTCAGGTCGCGCGCAATCGGGTCCTTGATTCAGCCATTGGCGGCCGAGTTGGCGAACTTCATTCAGATCCCGAGCGGTGCCCAGTAGTACGTAATAATTTCGCCGTTCCGTCCAGCGATTGAAATTCATATCGGCGCAGTAGGCGGAATAGTCCTGCCAGAATTTACGGATTCGTTTACCCGGTGGGACCAGAAAATGACCGATAGATCCGAAGCTGAATGGATAGGGCGAGCCGGGTTTCCAGTAGGAGGTTTGTGAATTAAGCCAGCCAATCGGCCAGTGGTCCCACAGGCCAGTGCCCCAGCCTGAACCACCCTCAGCGCCGGGGGTACAGTGGTCGATGAGTTGGCTGTTCTCGGCCGGAAAGCCGCTCGCCACGCCCATGATCGCAAACATCAGGCCTTCTCGAAAGGGCTGCACGAGAGCGAAGCCTTGTGAGTGTGAAATCGCCTGCAGCGTGGCATCATCTCCTTGGCGTCGCACTTTTCCTTTTTCGTCCCAGTATATATTGTAGCACTTATCACTATAGAGATCCAAGGCCGTGTGGACGAGGAAGTCGCCGTGGGCGGCGTCGCGCTCAAAGAGTTGGGTGAAGGTCGCGCCCACGGGAGCCACGCCGAAAAGTTCAACCGGCTGAGTGCTATAGCCAATCGGCTGGTCGGGCATGAGGCTGATGTAACTGGCCTTTCGCAAAACTAATCCATTTGGGTAGGCAAAATAATCTTCCGTGCCCCGTAAGCGCGGTTGCGAATCATCCCGCATATTAACGGCGAGGTAAGTCCAGCGTACCCAGGCTCGCGCGGGACCGGCTTCCATGATCTCAACAGAACTATTTTTTTCTTTGCGCCCGAGATTGTTCATCAACTCCGCCTCACCGAGATTACCTTCGAAAAACTGATTGCACATCGCCGCCCCACTGGGGAATTCGAATATGGGGCAATAGCTCGCCTCATGGCTAAAAATAAATCGAGCGGGTAGGCCGGGCCACGCAATGATCACGGCTTGGCGCGGATTGCCATCAGCGTGGGGCGGACTCGGTGTGAGTGGGCCCGTATAATGGCCAGGCGCATAATCCGCTACCGCGAGGGCCGAAACAGTACTGTTCTGCGGAGCTTGCGCACCGTGGGTTAAACCAGCGGCGGTCGACGGCGGGGCCGGCTGATCGGCGGCTTGCATCGAAATGCGGACGAGCAGAAGGATGACAATATAAACACCGCGGTGCATCTGCCTAGAAATTAGTACGACGCTCTAAGTGCAAGCCAACACGCCAATGCGGGTGGGTCAGTGCCAACGCCCGCGCCTTTGCGCTGATGGCAGATCGATTGTGGGCGGGGAGCGAATAAATCGCGCCGGACTTACTCGGGCTTGAAATGCAGCGTTAGAGTGGTGGCCTGGGTAAAAATGACATTGAGCCAGAGCACTTGGCCGTCCCAGGCATAATTCTCGGGAGCCAGCGGCTGATCGTCTTGGGTAATAGACAGCAGTTTACCTGGCGCGCTATCGAGTTCGATCACGGGATTCACGCACGAGCTCTGGGGAATTAATTTCAGCTGGATTTTTTCAGCGCTATCAGCGACCAAGCGAAGGGCGCGGCGTTCTGAAAGGTAGCCATCGGGGTGGACGTGCGCACCGATCGCCTCGATCGAGGGAGGTGAGGCAAAACTTTTGGCGCGCGCCATAACTGCGCTATCTGGTGCTGCGGTCATGCCGATCAGCCAAACCCACTGCTCCGTCGTCATGATTTTCGCCCGACCAAGCGCGTCCACTGATGGTCCGGTACGAGTGCTAATCGGTTCAGGTTTTGCGGCCTGCCAGGTCATCAGACTCGTGTGGTTGGGCGAGGCCTGCACGCGTGCGTCTATTTTGTAGCCGGTGGCATTGCCGCGGGCCAACGGCCAGTGACTGCCCCAATAGGCGGGAGTCACGAGTTGGCCTTGGTCGTAGAATGCGCCGAACACGCGCGGCAACGCGCGCTCCCGCGGATTAAAATAAACCACTGAGGCCGGATCGTCTCGGTGTGGTCGTACGCGATAGACCGCAGGCAGATCGCGGGGTTGTCCGAGGGAGGCTTGTTTAGCCGGAAAATTAATGTGACGCGTTTCACCGTCCAAAAATAAAATGTCAGCCGGTTGCGTAGGCACGAATGCGAATGGGTACGTCGCTTGAGGAGCAATCAGGATAAATTCACTGAGTTCGTAAACTCTCAGCGGATCGCGTTTCAACGTCAGTACGCGCGTCCCAAACCCGTCGGGATAAAAATAATAATCCTCTACCGCCTGATCGCCCCACACTTTGTACACGAGGTCATTCGACTGGTAGGTCCAACGCACATGCACGCGAGCCGCAGTGGACGCCATCACTTCCACGCGGCCGTAGCGCAATTCTTTATCCATGAGCGGCTCGACACAATCAGTGACGTCTGGCGGGAAAGGCGGGATGATTTCTGCCCATTCGCAACAGAGCCCAACATTGGACCGACTGGCCCAAAAAGGGATGTAACTGGATCCGCGCCAGAAAACGAAGCGGCTGCCGTTCGGCAAAGCTACGACCACGTCTTTAAATTTGGGGGCCCAAGCATCCGCGTAGGCGAGATCAGAAAAATTACCGGCCGCGTTGCGCACTGAGATGGGCGCATCGTAGCGGAGTTTGGTTTCCACGGCTCCAAAGCGCGGCAGGGCGATCGGCAGGGCGATCCGCATGGTGGTTATTTTTTTCTCCCATAGCTTGGCCCCATCGGCGGCGAAAATGGCAACGTGGAGAACATCGTGTTCGGCCGTAGCGGGACTGACTAAGGCAAAAGTCTTTTCGCCGCGGACACCGCGCGGTAGAGACAACGCGAAGGCGCTTGGTCGGTCGGCAGCCGATTCGAACCAGGTTTTAACCTGAAATTTTTCGTCAGTCTGACTGCGCTGGATCGCATGAATCGTTAGCCGCCCCGTTTGCCCGGGTCCTAAAAGCAGCCAGTCACTCGGTACGAGCACCGTGTTCAAATCAACTGGGTTGATAATCGTCTCGGGGGGCGCCGCGGCGTCGGCCTCAAAGGCGGGTAGGGTAATTTTTTGGCGGGCGAGCTCGAGCGGTGGAGTATCGCCGGAGGACTGCAGCTGTAGAATTACTTCATCAAAATTGAATAAATCGGCAAACCACACGTGCGCTGTGCGAGGCGATTTTTCGGAAAAAACAACAGTTTGTCGGGCGATTTCCTGGTCATCAGATCGGGCAATCAGGATTAAGGCCCCGCTGGGCAGGGCTGGCGTCGTTTCGATCACCACGGCTTGTGACTGCCCGACGCGATCAGGTCCAAACGGTGGCCGCCAAGGGTGGACGGCTTCAATGCGGAGTCGTGCCATGACTGGCATCGCTTCAGTTGCAGCGGCAGTTATGCCCAGCGCAACGAGGCCGTAGAGACCCACTGCCAGTGGAATGCGGATAAAATTCATAGAGTGACTACGGTTAAGCGATTTAAACCCTGCGCATCAGATTTGATGAACCGAAAGCTGAGGCTGCTTTTTTAAAATTTATTTTTCGCTCATTGTCACTGAAAACGCGGCTGAAATGGCGAGGTATATGCAGACGCCTGATAGCCTAGGTGGGGGTTGATTTTTTTAAAATGAGCCGCATCCTGCCGAGGAATCCAGTTTTCTTTGAGTTATCTTTCTCTCATCGCAGTTGTTTTTATGGTGTTCGTGGGCGGCGCGCGCGCGGCTGAATTGGCGTCGCCAGTGGGTGCGCCACTGCTGGATCATGCGGCCGACAATTTGATCTTTTTCGAAAACAAGGTTCGCCCGTTGCTCGCTGATAATTGCTACGAGTGTCATGGTGAAAAAAAGCAAAAGGGCGGCTTGCGGCTCGATTCGCAACCGGGCTGGCAGAAGGGCGGGGAGAGTGGGGCGGTCATCGTTCCGGGTAATCCCGATACTAGCCTGCTCATTGAGGCCATTCATTATAAGAATGAAGATCTTCAGATGCCCCCGAAGCAGCCGCTCAGCGCTCCGGCCATCGCAATTTTGACTGAGTGGGTGCGGCGGGGAGCCCCCGATCCGCGCCTCACCACGCCCGTCGCTACCGGTACAAAAATTATTGCAATGACCCCCGCCGAAGCGCGGTCGCATTGGGCTTATCAACCGATCACTTTTCCACCGGTGCCGGTTTTGCCCAACGCGGCCCCTCAGCTGAATGCCCTCGACCAATTCGTGCGAGCGCGACTCGCGCAAGAGGGCTTAACGCCTAATCCACCGGCCGATCCGCGCACGCTTGTGCGGCGGGCCTACCTCACCTTGATTGGCTTGCCACCGTCTTTCGAACGGGTGGAGCAATTCGCGGCGCAGCCGACTCCGGCCGCCTTCGCTGAACTCGTTGATCAATTACTGGCCCGCCCAGAATATGGTCAGCGTTGGGGCCGCCACTGGCTCGATGTTGCCCGTTATTCCGATACCACCGAAAAATCGGTTGATGGCGAACGTCGTATTCCCTTCGCGCACACCTATCGCGACTACGTGATCGAATCCTTCAACACCGATCGCCCCTTTAATCGTTTTATCTTGGAGCAGATCGCCGCGGATCGATTACCCGCCGCCGCTAGACCTGACTTACGCGCCCTGGGCTTCCTGACTGTCGGTCGGCGTTTTGAAGGTAATATTGAGGCTCCGAATCTCATCATCGACGATCGCATTGACACCATTGGGCGCGGGGTGCTGGGACTCACACTCGCGTGTGCGCGGTGTCATGATCATAAATTTGATGCGATCCCCACCGCCGACTATTATTCACTCGTGGGTATTCTGGCGAGTAGTCACGAGCCGATGGATCTGCCGGAGGTCGGTCCACCGCTCACCTCGGATGCCATCACCAAATATCGCACGGACCGCGCCGCGCTTTTTGCTGAGTATGAAAAACACGTCGATGCGACCACGGTTTTGGCGCGGCGGCTTGTGCGCGAACTTGCCCCAGAATATCTGCGTCACTTGGTCGAAGAATCGCCCAATCATCGCATCGTTGATGGCTTCATTCCGCTGGATACGCCCCGTGGTCTGCTCGTTTTGGGTGGGGCGCCAGCGTGGGCTCGGCTGATTGATGAGAGTGTGCAGCGCGGCGAACCTTATTTCGCGCTCTGGGCTCAATTCATGAAACTCCCTGCGGTCGGCTTTGCCAAGCAGGCGCAGGCTGTACTTGCGGCCGCCGCTCGCCAGCCCGAGCGGCACGATGGCCGCGTGCTCGCGGCTTTCGCTGAAAAACCAGTGACTACTATGCTCGAGGTGGCTGATCGCTTCGGGGCAGTGATCACGGAGGCGTTAAAAACACCTGACGCTCCTGGCTTAGCTGCAGTCATCAACGCGCCGAATTCTCCCCTGCAGTTCACGCGGGCAGCGGTGGCTGAAGATCTGCTGCGTTTCGTGACCGAGGCTTTAATTGTGGCTCGGCGCGATAATGAGGCGGCCGGTAAAATTCGCGAAAAAATTACCACGCTGGAGGCCAACGCGCCGATCGATCGCGCCCAAGCAGTCGCGGTGTCCGCAGTGTTGGTTGATCCCGCCATTTTGATTCGCGGTGATCGCCTGAAAATCGGTGCAGCCGTGCCGCGGCGACTGCCTCATCTACTCTCGGCGATTGATGATCATACTTTTGCCGATGATGGCCGACTGAAACTCGCGGAGGCTTTGGTTAGTTCCAAGAATCCGCTGACCGCCCGGGTGATTGTGAATCGTGTCTGGCAGCAGCATTTTGGTCGGGGGCTCGTAACAACGTCAGATAATTTTGGCGCCATGGGCGAACGCCCGTCTCACCCGGAGCTCCTTGATCACTTAGCCGCGTGGTTTATCGAGCATGGTTGGTCGCTTAAGGCGCTGCATCGCTACATCCTCGCTTCCGCGACTTGGCAGCAAAGTGGGGCGGGGCAAGCGGTCGCCTTGGAGCGCGATGCTAGTAACCGCTGGCTCTGGCGCATGCCGCCACGCCGGCTCGAGTTTGAGGCCCTGCGTGATAGTTTGCTGCGCGTGGCGGGTCGGCTCGATACCCGCCTCGGTGGCCATAGCGCCCCGCTCGATGACGAGAATGTTCGCCGCGCCGTCTACGGTTATACGGATCGCTTCCGCATTTCTGCGTTGCTGCGGAATTTTGATGGCGCCAACCCCGATCAATCGATTGCCCGTCGTTCGGAGACGACTAATCCGCTGCAGGCGCTTTATTTTCTCAATAGTCCATTTCTGCGGGCGCAGGCAGAGAATGTTAATCGTCAGCCAGAGATCGCCGAATTGCTCGACGTATCTGAACGCATTACGGCACTCTACCGACGGATTTTGATTCGCCGCCCGCAGAGCGAAGAAATTAATTTGGCCAAGGCCTTTTTAGGAGTCGCTCCTACGACTGCTCAGTGGATTCAATTTGCTCAAGTGCTGTTGCTTTCGAACGAATTTTTCTTCTGCGACTAGTTACCGCGTATGGCTCATTCCCCCTTTTCTTTTTCCGATCCAATCTCTCGCCGAGAAATGCTGCGCCGCTGCGGGGCGGGCTTTGGGACCTTGGGCCTCGCGTCCTTGCTGAGTAATGTGCCGAACTTGGGTGCCGCGCCGACGGGAAATCCCTTATTGCCGCGTGGGCCGCACTTTCGCCCCCGCGCAAAATATGTAATTCAGATTCTCGCCAATGGGGGGCCGGCGCAGATGGACACGTTCGACCCGAAGCCTCTCTTGACGAAATACCATGGTCAGCGGTTGCCCATTCATCTGGCGACTGAGCGGCCGACGAGCACCGCACTGGGCTCGCCCTTTTCTTTCGCTCGTTATGGTCAGTCGGGGTTGGAGGTCAGCGAGCTCTTCGCTGGGCTCGCGGCAAAACATGCTGACGATCTCTGCGTGATACGCTCGATGTATTCGGACACTCCGGTGCATGAAAATTCACTGCGCCTGATGAACTGCGGTGCAAGTATCATGGCTCGTCCCAGTATTGGGTCGTGGATTACCTATGGGCTAGGCACAGAAAATCAAAATCTCCCGGGCTTTGTCGTATTGGTGCCGCGAGGCCTGCCCGTTGCTGGGGCTGATAATTGGCAATCTTCGTTTCTGCCGGGTGCGTATCAGGGCACCTATATCGAGACGCAAGATCGCAAGGCGGCGCAGCTGATCGATTATCTCACTAATGCTAATCTTAATCCCACCGAGCAGCGCGCGCAGCTCGACTTAGCCGCGGCGCTCAATCGTCGGCATCTTGAAAGCCGCCAAGATCCCGCGCTCGAGGCCCGCATTCAAAGCTTTGAAACTGCTTTCCGCATGCAGACGGCGGCGACTGATGCCTTCGACATTGATCGCGAGCCCGAACATATTCGCACACTATACGGCAATACCGCCCAAGCGAAGCAGATGTTAATTGCCCGCCGCCTGGTTGAGCGCGGAGTGCGCTACGTGCAAGTTTGGCACGGCACACTGCAGCCTTGGGATAGCCACGACAATATTGAGAAGGCGCATCGTCAGCTCGCCGCAGAAAGTTGTCAGGGCATCACTGCTTTATTGACGGATCTCAAGCAGCGCGGGCTGTTTGACGATACGCTTATTATCTGGGGTGGGGAATTTGGGCGCACGCCGACCGTTGAGCTATCGCAGACTGAAAAGGTTGGTCCCACGGCGGGTCGTGATCACAATCACCACGGCTTTAGCATGTGGCTCGCGGGTGGTGGCACTAAGGGTGGTATGGTCCACGGAGCGACCGATGATTTTGGTTTTAAGGCGGTGCAGGATCGCGTTCACGTGCACGATCTACACGCTACCGTTCTGCATTTGCTCGGCCTCGATCATCAGCGCCTGACCTATAAACATAGTGGCCGCGATTTTCGCCTAACCGATGTTTATGGGAACGTGGTTCACGCGTTGCTTGCTTAGGTTGAGCTGCTTACCTCGATTTTATTATGAGCGGAGCCGTGTTTCAATCGATTGAAGAGGGCTGTGAGCGGTAAATGGAAAGGTAAATACTAATAAATTTTGACTATAGCCTATATAGTGTGCTATAGTTTACAATCTCTATGAATGCTAATGCGTTAAAGAAACTCGCCCAATATCAAAAGAAAATAGCTCAACTTGAGCGCGGCTTGGTTAAGTTCAACCAGCAGCTCACCCAGCTGCCGGCTAAATTTGGCTTTAAATCAATGGCTGATTTTATCGCGGCACTGCGTCAGGTAGACACGGCAGGTTCCGGCTCAGGGTTGGTAGCGCACAAGGCCACCAAGCGGCGGAAGCGGGCCGTGATCACCGCAGACACTAAATTAAAAGTTAAGCAGCTCGTGGCGGCGAAAAAAACGGGTCAAGAAATTGCCCGTGCGCTGGGGATTTCCTTACCGAGCGTGCAGAATATTAAAAAAGCGCTTGGCTTGGTGAAGGCACGCCGCTGAGCCCGCGTTGGCCCGCCGGAGCGCTAATTTTTTTAGTATTCCCTGGGGCGACGCTGCATACGGAGTGTTGAAGATCCGTTGTTTTTGGCGGCGTCCAGCTGGGCTACTTGGCTTTTATAGGCTGACGGCTTTTCCACCGAACTACGTTCACTGTACTCGTCGTTATATTCAGTAACGAGGCGATTTCTTTTGGTAGGTAGCCTAAATTAAAGAGTTTCAAGATTTCGCTCTGTCGAGTCGTTCTCCTACCCCGGCCCTCTGACAGTTGATGAATTGGCGATTCGCTCTGCATAAATGCAGCCGCGGCAAAGAGCAGAGTTACGATATCATTAATTAATTGAGCTTCGTGGCCTGCCGGCGTGCTCATACCTAGAAACCCAGCTGCCCGCAAAGTCGGGATAGGTTTCAGCGGTACAATACACAGATAAACCTCAAACTCATTTTGCTTGGAATCGATGTTATAAATTCGCCCAGACCATGGTTTATTTTGAGCGATGGCAATCTTGCAAGATTCACGATAGGATTCTTTGCAGCTTTTTTTTGGCTGCAGGATTTGGGGTGAGACTCCGATAATATCGCTTAGCTTATAGTCATATTTTTTCAAAAAAGCTGCGTTGGCGTAGGTAAATATATTATCACTATTTGTGATAGTAGCAGCCGAACTTAGACTATCGAGTAAGGTCTGAATCTCTGATAAGCTCCTGCTTTGACTATTTTTTAGCGAGATGCCTTGCATTCACTTCTGAGAGTGAATGCTAAGCTATTACCAGCGAGAATGTAAATGTTTAGTGAAATTTATAGCAAGCCGAGGGGGGGGGGGTAATTTAGTATACTAGACTTCTTCAAAGGCGAATCGCTTGCATCTGGGTGAAATTTATTTCCAAGGCGCCATTGTCATCGAGCTTTATGATGCATGGGGATGAATCGTCAGGCGGGCGGATAAATTTTAAGAGTAAAATCCTACCAGCGGCATCGCTGCTGGGGCCGGTCGCGATTATCTGGCCGGTTGCGGTAACCGTGAGCTCTCCTTGGCGGATGAGCGGCAGGGTCAGCACCTGTTGCTCAGGTAGATTCTGAGCAGGCGTTTGATAGATGCATATCAGGTCAGATCCCAGTGTCAGCCCAGGTTGTGTTCTCGTCCACCATTCTAAATTCTGGCGCAAGGCGCGCAAACGCTCACGGGGCTGATCTAATTTTTGCTCCGGTGGGCGACCCGCCTGGCTCAAGCCGTTTAGTTTGGCACTGAGCGAGAGCAGGGCTTGCTGGAGGCCATTCGTTTTTTCGGTAGGTGCGGAAATGAAGCCTTGGGCCTGAGCTTGCGGGGCGATTTCATCCAGTCGTGAGTAAGTAAACCAGGCCATGATGGTGGCCGGATCCAGCTCGCTTATGCGTGAATCAAAACCAAGGAGTCGCTGAATAGATTGATTAGACTCGGTGTATGCACGGTAGGCTTCGGTGGTGGGGCCGCCCAATATAGCCAGGGTCGCTGTCTCCACTTCGATCTGTAGACGATTTTTTTCCACTTCGGCGAGAGCGTCTAAATAAAGCATAGTCGCGAGGGCTATTTTGTAGCGCTCGAGTACTGGATGACGCGGGAAGACTGGGTTCTCGCGAGGATCCAGTTCGAGCTCGTTGATAGGCTGGGCGCCGGCAACGAGTAATGACCGACTGATACGCCGGGCATTTTCATCGGGAATTTTCAGGTTACGTTTTTCTAGAAATTCGGCGGCAGCGCGCCACTGGCCGGTGGAGACGAGCTGGGTGAATTCCGCATATTTTTTTCGCGCGGCAGTTACTTGGGTTAAATATTTTTCGGCTTGGGCGGTGACTTGGCTTAGGCGGGCCGCAGCCGCTTGTTGGGCGCGGATTCGTTCAGCGGCTTCCGTGAGACGTTTTTTCTCCTGAGCGGCTAGTTGCTCGCGGATCGGTTGGGCGGTCCGCTCGTTTAAGTTAAGTACATAATCACGGTCCGGCGGGGTGAGCGTGGTTTCCGCGATCGATTTTAAGACGGTGAGTTCATGGGCGAGTTGTTCTTGGGTCGTGGCCCGAATGGCGCTCAACGAAATGCCTGCTTGGATGAGGCCTTCCCGATAAACGCTCAGACGCTGCCGGCGGTCCGGTTCGACCCCCAGATCAGCCAGGATGCTGAGCAGCGCGTTAAAATCCGTCTGGCTCGTGGCTGGCAGCGGTGCGGCCACGGGTGCCGGGGCTTCGTTTGAACCCGAAGATTTTTTTGGCGGTAGCGTGCGCGACTCATTTCTCCGTCGATCTGCCTGAGCCTCTGGAGATTTTCGTGAACTGGAGGACGGGCCGATCTTTTTATTTTCGGTGGGCGCATTAGCTGGCTTAGGACTTGCGAGGCGCCCGGCGCGAAACAGGGCATAATGGACAAAATCGTCTCTGAGAGCAGGAAGGAGGCGGGCGGCTTCGCTCGCGGCTTGCGGTAGCTCGGGTGGGACGGTCTGCAGTTGTTCGATCAGCTGGAGGGCTTGATCACGTAATTTTTCTAAATTCGGTTGGGGACTGCGAAGACCAGCTCTAATCGCGGTATTTTCTTTTTGGATTTTTTCAAGAGTGGCTCGATCGCTTTGGCTCAGTAAGAATTTTTTTCCTAGGGGCTGCGCGGCAAACGCTGCTTCGCTTCCATAATAAGCGAGCAAAGCATCGACCGGCGTGGCTTGACCTTGAGCGAGAGCGGTCAGCGCTTGGCGGGTCGTCGTGTCGGCGAGCCACTCGCCAAAGAGCTGCAGCGAAGCCTCGGCGGCCGTCGGTAGCTCGTGCGGGGCCGGACGAGCGCCGAGGGTCTTGAGGATTGGGTTAGCGCGGGGAGCTTGTAATTCAGTCGCGAGCTGGCTCAGCCAGCGGGCCGTGGCGGTCGGTTCAATCGGCTGGTTTTTTTCTTATCAGTCGCTGGCGAGGGGAGGTGGGCTGAGATGTCGGCGACAATCAGGGCGAAGCTAGCGTAAAATTCGGGTAAGCTGAGGCGATCAGCCAGTGACGTGAACCGTTCACGAGCGAGGGCGGCATCAGTAGCTGAGAGTTGCGTGGCTCTGATGAGGAGTTGGCTTCTGTTTTCCGCCGATAATTGAGCGGTGAGCGCTAGAAATGAGGCCTGGTACGCAGCCCGGCTCGTGAGCGCGCTCGCCATGGAGCGGAGGGCGACGGCCTCGATGGCTTCATGCAATGGTTCCGCGACTGCGCGCACATCAGGCGCGGTTTCGGCCTCAATTTGATTTTGGCGCACGAGCAATTTCGCTAAGGGCGCACGCTCCGCTAAGGTTGTAAATTTGGACCAATGCGGCAGATCGGTGACGGGGATTGTGGGTAACAGTTCTGCGAGGAGCGACGGTTCAGTGGCGAGCAAGCGCTGGGTGATGGTGGTGCTGCGCAGGCTGATCAAGTGAGGATTCAGGCGGTGGGCGATGGCGCTCTGGCGGTATTCTGCCGCGGACCAAATTTCTATTTTTTGTAATTTTTTCCCTAATTGATAACCGTAAAAGCCCGTTCCCAGGAGGGTGGTGGCGAGCAGTAGCCATAGATATTGCAGGGCGACTCGCAGAGTGCGAAGGGCCGGATTAGGTTGGAGGTCGATTACCAGTTGTTCGATTTTTTTGGCTACGGCCGTTGAACCGCCGCCGGCTTTATTCTCGCGCAATTTTTCTGGTCGAGCAAACAGGCGATTCCAGTGGAGTAATAAGAGTGAAAACAAAATCGCGCCGAGGGCGGTGTAGCCTGCGCCGCGCGGTTGAAAGAGGGCTCCCGCGATCATGGCGGCGCCAAGACAGGCCATCACCATGAATCGTTCGCCCGGGTTGCGCGTCGAGCGAACCAGCCACACATATTTTGTGCAGGCGAGGATGATGAAAAAGGTAAAGGCCGCCCCGCCTAAGCTGAGGGCGAGGCCTGTCAGTTCTCCTAAGGATCGGGCGATAAAAAAAGTAGCGAGGCCGCCCACTAGCCAGCCGAGCGTATATTGGATGTTAAGCTGCCACGCGACCTGCTGCCGCTGTGCCAGTTCATGGGGGCGGGGATCATCCGTCACGACGGCGCGGGCCGCCCACTGAAAAGCGGCCTCGAGTTGGCCCTGTTCGGCGAGCTTAATCGATTGGGTGAGGGATTCAGCTGCCGCTTGAGCCACGGGCCCGTCATGATCTTCGACGAGGCCCAGCTGGGGATTCACCCATAGCGTATAAGCCTTTTGCTCGTGCTGATAGTGTACAACCGTGAGGGGAGTTCGGTAGATCGAATAGCTGAGGCGGGCTAGCCGGCGGCTATAGTCTGATTCTCCCGATGATTTAAAATCATTGATTTGAGCTATGAACCAATCTTGGGGCGCTCGATCAGCCTTAATGTTACTGGGGGCTACCAAATTTTGATAATGAGGATAATCTGCCCAGACTTGCTCATAACCGGGTTGCGGGGATAAGCCGGCAAAGGAGTTGAGTGGCCGAGTGCGACGTTCGGCCGGCGAGGCATCGGTTGGGGCCACTCCGGGAAGATTGCTGAGATCACCAGCCAAGGTGCGCGCCCGCGCATTGGGATCATAGCCGCTATCGCCCGAGCGGATCACCTCATGCGTGATTTGATTTTCGTGGGAGGTGATGCGGGCCCACCAGAGTAACTGACCAGCGCCTTCGCAACTACTGCAGGTCAGTGAGCCGGAGCCGCCGCAACGACCGCACACGACGCGACCGTGTCCGGCGCAAGATCGACATTGGACTTGAACTGTAAAAGAGACGTCCTCTAAACGCTGGCCGTTCCCGCCGCAGCGGGTGCAGCGCCGGCGACTGTCCCCGTAGCCCGTAAACCCGCCGCCATTGCACTCATAGCAGCGGCGGGGTTCCTGCCGATGTTGGGTCTCGCTCACTTGGCCACTCCCTGAGCAGGTGCTGCAGCGATTTTTGCCGCTGCCACTACAACTATCACAACTGACTTTGCCGTGACCAGCGCACGTGTGGCAGCGTGCGCAGTAATGGGTGCCGGCGGCATCAATCGTCCACGCTTTGCTGCCTTTATGATGAAGCGTTATCGTCACTTCCCAGAGATCAACATCATCAATGGAGCGTGGGTTTGCCGTGACGTGCTCGCCGCGGTAAGGTGCGTAGACCATGCCCTTTGAACGGGTCTCTTGGGTTGCGACCAGTTGCAGTAAATAGTCGGGAATTTCGAGCGCCGCGCTAAATTGGGTTTGCTCCTGCCATGACTTGATCGGGGTAAAGGGCGTCTGGTCGCACCAAGCTTGAATCACCGGTAGAATCTGCGGCTCGTAATCTGGTGCGGTGAGATTCTTGCGCTCGTAAAGAAACTCTTTGCTCATAGTGCAGGGCGGGTGGGTTAACCGAGTGGGGGAACAAAAAAATCAGAGAAGGGCGTTTCTGGGGCGAGCATTTTTTACGGTCCAGTTAATGCAATGATTACTCAATTTAAGCCGCGGTACGGGCCGTCATTTATGACTGGGGGTGGCCGGTCACAAAAAATGACCAGTGCTTGAACTGCCAATGGAGATAGACAGGAAAAATAATTTCGCGCAGTTTTTCAACTAACCGCCAGGAGGCGAATTTACCCTACTCTTTTAACTGCATGCCAACTCCCTTACGTTACCAAGATACCGGCGAGGTCCATCTGGATTTTCACCGCACCACCAATGGCACCATTGCCTATCTGCGGCAGAAGCATGGCGCCGAATTTCTCGATGATGTTTTTCGGCACACCGCGCAGGATGTTTACCGCTCGATTTGGGATGATCTTAAACAGGGTGACCCCGAGCAACTCGTGACGCATTGGACCTATTTCACAGAGCGCGAGAAGGGCGTCTATAAAATCGAGCGCGAAGGTAATGAAATTCGCTTTATCGTCCTCCAGTGTCCGGCCACGACTTATCTGCGCAATCGGGGGATAGTCGTAGATCCGGAATTTCGGCGACAGACCATTACCATGAATCAGGCTTGGTCTGAAGGAACGCCTTTCGAAATATCCACTAAAATCACTGGCGAGGATGCTTACATACAAACGATCCGGAGGGTAAAACTATGATTCCGAGCGACCATTTTGTCCGATTCTATAACGAAGTCTTTAAGTCACTCGACCGGAAGGGTCGCGTGCATCTTGTCGATTACTGGCACGAGCTGGGCCGGTTGCAGGTGACGGAGTTGGGCGATCGCTTCAAGACCGGTGGTTTGGAAGCGGCCTATGAATACTGGCAGCGCATTTTCCTCGAAGAGAATTGCGAGGGGGAGGTTAAGCTAAATGACGATGTGCTCGAGCTCCGCATGCATAAGTGTCCGAGTCTCTCCAAGGCGATGGATAACGATGCCGGCGCTCATGGGCTTTATTGTGATCACTGCATGGCGTGGGTGGAGCCCGTGATGGCGCATGCGGGACTTCATGCGGTCTTCGATATGGAATCACGCACGGAGCCGCACTGCGTTATGCGGGTCACCCTAAATAAGAAGAAGGCGGAGGAGTTTGCTAAGCATGCGAAGCTGCTCGCGACGCCTTATATCCCCGCCTCGTTGCCGCCGCGCTAGCTTTGGCGGGGTGAAGGTTTAATCGGGCCACCCCGCGGGATTTTCTCCGGGGGTGGTGGCAATAGGCTCGGCCATCTGCTGCGCTCCTTGCTGTGGTGGCCTTCATGAATGAGGTGCGCCGTCAATTGAAGGGGCGGTCATCAGTGGCCGCGGCCCCGGCCGATAATTTGCCTATCAATTATGGGCCTGCGGTTCGCCGTGAGGGTAATTGCGCCCGCAATTCACCGAGGTCGCTGTTATGCGAGTGCTCTCGCTGATGGTGGGGGCATCACGGATGACAGGGCAAACGGTGGAATTAAAGAATCGGCAATTTCCCGAGTTGTCACACAGCCGTCACGAAACCGTAACAAAGCTCCGTTATGTTCGGGGGGTGCATCGGTGTTCACACCGCGGCGCTTTACTCAAAACTAACTCAGAACACATCCCATGATTAATCTAAAATCTAAATTCCTCGCGATCACCGCGGCGCTGCTGTGCGCCGGGGCGGCGTTCGCGCAAGACAGCGGCCCGCTCATTGATCTTTTGGTCAAGAAGGGCATTATCAATAATCAAGAGGGCGAAGACCTCCGCGTTGAGCTCACGAAAGATTTCGTGGCAAACACGTCAGCCGGTAAGCTGAACCTCAGCTCCTCGATTGCTGACTTCAAGCTCTCGGGCGACATGCGCATGCGCTATGAGTACAATAATCAAGCTCCTGAAATCGCCGCGGGCGGATATCTGCTCAGCAACGAGACTTCTCGGACGCGCTTCCGCTTCCGCTTGAATGGTGACGTGACGCTCCAAAAAGGCTGGACCACCGGTTTTGCTTTAGAGAGCGGTCAAGCCAGCGATTCCGCCAATCAGACTTTCACCAGTGCGGCTGATGATTACGGCGTATTCCTCACCCGCGCCTATATCGGCTGGCAGCCCAGCTTGAATTGGGCCTTTGTGCTCGGTAAGCAAAAGAATCTGATGTACACGACCGATCTGCGCTGGGATGCGGACATCAATCCACAAGGGTTGAGCGAAGTTTATAAATACTTCATCGGCGCGAAGGACACGTTTGAGTTCCGCGGGATGCAGCACTTCATCGATGACCGGACGGAAGCTAACAATGCCGGCCCGCTGCGCCGTGACACCTTTATGTTTGAGAATCAGGCCGTCTATACGCACTGGTTCGCACCGAGCAATCTGAGCAGTCTCATTGTGGCTTTGGGTTATAATAAATATAATCAATCCACCCTGCCAACCGCACCGCTTGGTTCCGCTTCTTTTGCTGGGTCCGTGCGCAAGCAAGATTACGTCACTTTCGCTGGTGAAGTTAACTTCGCTAACGTCAATGGCGCCGGTACGGCCTTCAAATTATACTGGGATTCTTCAGTCAATACGACTGCTGATACCCGCGCTTACCGCGTGTATAATCTGAATCGCTCGCAGTTCAGCAATGGTGGCAAAGCGTGGCTCGCCGGCATCGGCTACAGCTACGGTCTGGGCAAAGTGCAAGGCGACTACAGCGCCAAGCTCGACTACCGCAGCGTCGGTATCACCGCGACCGATCCTAACCTCAACGATTCCGATTGGGGCTTCAGCAAGGATAACCAAAAGGGCTTTGAGCTGTCGCTGGTTTATAACGTCACCGACTTCGCTACCTTTGGCATCAAATATTTTGACACCAAGATTATCCAAAAGGGTATGACCTTCTCCCTCGGGAACCTCGATCACTCGCAAGAGTTGCTCGTCGACCTCGTCGTGAAATTCTAAGCCTAGGTTAATTTAATTTTTAAAAAATCTATTCCATGAAAAAAAGCACTCTCTTCCTTCTCGCCGCTGCGCTCACACTGAGCGTCAATGCCGCTGATAAATTAGTGATCAAAGGTTCCGACACGCTCGGGGCTAAACTCGTCCCGATGCTGGCCGAAGAATATAAGGTTCAGCACACCGGGACGACGTTTGAAATCGCGGCGGAAGGTTCTACGACCGGTATTGCGGCGATCACGGATGGTACGGCGCAAATCGGCATGTCGAGCCGTCGCGCTAAGCCGACCGAGATTTCTGCGGCTAGCGCCAAGGGCGTGACCATGAAGCCAACCATTGTGGCCTTCGATGGAATTGGCGTCATCGTCAATCAGGGCAATCCTCTCAAGTCGCTGACGAAGCGCCAAGTGGAGCAGATTTTTGCCGGTGACATCAAAGACTGGAGCCAGGTCGGTGGTACCCCTGGCCCGATCTCGATCTACACCCGCAATACTTCTTCGGGTACGTATTCGGACTTCAAGGATCTGGCTATGAAGAAACGCGACTACGCTTCTTCCTCGCAGAAGATGGCGGGTAACGAGCAAATCGCCGCGGAAGTCGCCAAGAATGCCAACGGCATCGGTTACGTCGGGCTCGCTTACCTGAGCGACCCTGGCATCACCACGGTTTCGATCGAAGGTTCCTTGCCTTCAGAAGATTCCGTCTTGGCCGGTAAGTATCCTTATTCTCGTCCAACGTTCTATTATACGAACGGTGAGGCGACGGGTGAGGCTGCTAATTTCCTGGAATTCACGCTGAGCGATGCGGGCCAAAAGGTTGTCCGCAAGGTTGGTTTCGTTCCGGTCCGCCGCCTGTAAATTATTGTTGGTTTGAGTGTTTGGCGACGCCCGCGGGCCTTAGGGCTCGCGGGCGTTTGTTTCCCTAGGCAAGGGCTCCATTCGTTTTGTAACCTAACTGTAACTTAGGCCAGTTGACCGCGCACAGCGTTTAACGCGATGCTCCTCTCTCTTTAGTATGTCGCTCGCATCTCACCATCCCACGACCGCTCGTCCCAGCACTTCGGCGGTTCTATTACGTCAGCGGCGGGGGTGGTTTTTTGGTTTAACGGGCGATCAGTTTGTAAAATTTGTTTTTCAGAGCAATGCCGCGATCTCCATTGTTATTCTCGGTTTAATTACTTTTACGATCTTTCGCGATGCCGTCGGTTTCATTCCGATGAATCGGCAGAATTTAGAAATCTATCGCCAGGCGGGCCTAGAATTTACTGACCTGATGCGCTTGTCGGTGACCGAGCACAGTACGCTGGTTCGTTATCTATCAACCCTGCGGCAGCAAGAAGTGGGGCGGTTGACGCAAGGCCTTGGCTTGTCTGCGGCAGCGGCTAATCAGCAGTTGGCCGTTTTCGATGCTTATACGGAACGTTTTACTGGTGCAATCGCGGCGCATGAGGCGTTGCTGTCAACCATGACCGATCGCTGCGCTAGCGTGAAGGAGCGTTTCACGGTGGCGGAGGATATGCGGCAGGCCAAACAAACCCTGCTCAACGGAATGCGGCAGGCTCCTCCCGCGCGCGCGGCCAGTTTAAAACAGGCGGCGGAGGCGATGCAAATTGAGGTGATTGATTTTAAGGCTGAGGTAGCGCCGCTGCTGGCGCTGCGCCCTGCCGTGGTGGCGGCCAATGCAGCGCTGGTCACCGAACTCCGCCAGCTCAGCGCTCAGCTCCCCTCATTCGCTGACGCTGCATCGCAGGCGCGGCTGGCCAAATTCCCAGGTTACCTGACCCAGTATCTCGCGGAGTTAGAGACCACCGCTCAGCGAATGGCCGCTTGGGATCAGGCCAAGCCGGTTGGAGTATTCGAGTCTTTAAATGCTTTTGCTTTTGGGCGCGATTGGATCACCGCCAGCTTTTGGCAAGACTGGTACGGGATCATCCCCTTGTTAACCGGTTCGCTCCTCATTGCTTTTATGGCGTTGCTCATCGCGATTCCTTTGGGCGTAGCGGCAGCGATGTATGTCAACCAATTGGCCGGGCCTATGGAGCAGCGAATCATCAAGCCCTACATTGAATTTATTTCGGCCATTCCGAGTGTCGTATTAGGTTTCTTTGGCATCGCGATGTTGGGTGAAACCTTGCGGCGTTTGTCGCAAATGCCCGCTTTGCACTGGGTGCCAGGTTTTCCGATTGCCGAGCGCCTGAACGCTACGACCGCCGCTTGTTTGTTGGCGCTCATGGCGATTCCGACCATTTTTTCCTTAGCGGAGGATGCGATTAATAATGTGCCGCGCGCCTTCAAGGAGGCTTCCTTGGCTCTGGGCGCCACGCGGTTGCAGACCATGATTCAAATTACAGTACCGGCGGCGCTCTCCGGAATCATGGCGGCAATTCTTCTCGGCTTTGGCCGCGTCGTGGGTGAGACGATGGTCGTGCTGCTCTGCGCCGGTAATCGTATTGAGATTCCCAACGTGGGGGCGGGGCTCGGCGTCATTTTTCAACCGGTGCACACTATGACGGGCATCATTGCCCAGGAAATGGGCGAGGTTGTGCGCGATAGCATTCACTATCGGGCCCTCTTCATGGTCGGGGTCGTTCTCTTTTTAGTTTCCTTGCTCGTCAACTGGCTCGCCCAAAAGATTGTGCGGCGTTACCGTATTTCTATCGGATGAGTGCCCCGACGAATACTCCCTCATCCTTGTTTGGTCGGCCCACCTTGGCGAAGCGGGTCGAGCAGGGGGTCTTGTGGCTCCTGCGCTTGAGTACCTATTTTGTGCTCGTGTGTGCCGCCTTCATTTTTATCGACATCGGGTGGAAGGGTGGGTCGGTGATTTTTAAAACCTCGGCGCCTTTTATTAACGTCCCTTTCCTGACCGAAGCGCCGGAGACGCTGAATGTTTTTGTGCGCGATGGCCAAAAGATAACCATGGGGGATCGGGCTTTCCGCCAATACAAGGCGGCGCATGAGCAGCAGATGAAAGGGGCTAAAGTGGAAACCTATGTCTACTCGGCCGGGGGAATTTTCCCTAATATTGTGGGCACGATATTATTGGTGGCTGGCGCAATCTTCATCGCCTTAGTGTTAGGAGTGTTGAGCGCAATCTACCTGAGTGAGTACGCCACCGATGGGGCCTTCATTCGCTTTCTCCGTCTCTCGATCGTTAACTTAGCCGGCGTTCCCTCGATTGTGTACGGACTTTTCGGTTTTGGGCTTTTCGTAATCGCGCTCAATTTTGGCGTATCGCTGATCGCGGGCTGGCTCACCATGGCTTTTATGGTTTTGCCGATTATTATCACGGCCTCGGAAGAAGCCCTGAAAGCGGTGCCCAAGGGCTACCGCGAAGGCTCTTTGGCCCTAGGCGCTACTAAATTTCAGACTATCATGTCGAATGTGCTGCCGTATGCGTTGCCTGGTATTTTGACCTCCTCGGTACTCTCGATCGCGCGGGTCGCGGGTGAGACCGCGCCCATCATGTTTACCGCTGCTTTCGTCATGCGCGATGAACTGCCCTGGCAGGTGCAGAAGTGGACGGATTTTATTTTTCAAGGCGTGATGGCGTTGCCGTACCACATCTACGTCGTCGCTTCCAAGATTCCGCAAAATGAATACACGCGCGATGTTCAATACGGCACCGCATTTGTGTTTCTCTTCACCGTCGCCGCCATTGCCATGACCGCAATTCTCCTTCGGCAGCGCCTCCGCAAGAAATATCAATGGTAACTACTTCCGCCATGCCTGACCCCGCTGCTTCTGTTCACTCGCTGCCACGCCCCATCATGCCCGTCGGGTCAACCAATGGTACGCCGACTACGGGCGAGCCCCGGACGGCCATCGAAATCGACGATGTTGATTTCTGTTATGGGGCCAGCAAAGCCTTGCACGATATCACGCTCAATATTGCGGCGCGGCAGGTGACGGCCTTCATCGGTCCTTCGGGTTGCGGCAAGAGCACGCTGCTGCGCTGTCTTAATCGCATGAATGACTTGATCGACGGCGCGCGCGTCACGGACGGGCAAATCCGCATCGATGGAGTTAATATTTATGATCCTCGCGTTGATGTCATCGAATTGCGCAAACGCGTTGGCATGGTGTTCCAGAAATCGAATCCTTTCCCGAAATCGATTTACGATAATATCACCTATGGTCTGAGGATTCAGGGAGAGAGAAATAAGACGCGCCTTGATGAAGTTGTCGAAAAAAGTCTCCGCGGGGCTGCCTTGTGGGATGAGGTGAAGGATCGCTTGCATGAGAGCGCCCTCGGGATGTCGGGCGGTCAGCAGCAACGCCTCTGTATTGCGCGCGCCATTGCGGTGGAGCCTGAAATTATTTTGATGGATGAGCCTTGTTCCGCGCTCGATCCGATTGCGACCGCGAAGGTCGAAGAGCTAATTCACGACTTAAAAAAACAGTTCACCATTGTGATCGTGACCCACAACATGCAGCAGGCCGCGCGCGTTTCAGACCGGACGGCCTTTTTCTATCTGGGCAAACTTATCGAATATGCGGAAACTAAGGTTATCTTCATGCAGCCCGCTAATGCCCAAACGGAGGCCTATGTTTCTGGTCGCTTCGGCTAGACCCGGTGATCTCAGGTACGCGAGCGCCTAACCCAATGATCGAACGCCCAGCCTCGGTTCCCCGCCCTGACTCCTTCTTATTTAATACAATCCCATGAAACGATTCTTCGACGCTGAATTAGAAAATTTTCGCTCCCATTTATTATTAATGGGCGAGCGCGCCATTGAACAGACGCGTCGCGCGATGCGCGCGCTGGCGGATGCGGATATTGCCTTGGCGGATAAGGTCATCGCCGCAGATGATGAAATTGATAAGTTAGAGGTGCAAATTGATGAGGAGGCCATCCGCTACATGACGCTGCGTGGTCCGGTTGCTTCGGAGCTCCGTATTATCGTAGTTGGCATGAAAGCCAGTCACGATTTAGAGCGAGTGGGGGATGAGGCGACCGGGATTGCCCGACGGTCGCGCAAGCTCGCGATCGAGCCCCAATTGGAACTCTATGCCGATCTGCCGCGCATGGCTAATATTGCGCTAGAAATGTTGCGCGATGCCCTGGACTGTTTTGCGCAGGAAGATGTCCAAAAGGCTTTGAACGTCATCCGGCGTGATGCCGAGGTGGATAATTTAAATCGGCTGCTCTATCGTCGCTTAATGAGCTTCATGATCGAGAAGCCCGATACGATTTCACGAGCCATCGAGCTGATGTTTATCTCCAAATCGATCGAGCGGATTGCTGACCACGCGACTAATATCGCTGAAGAGATGGTCTTCCTTTCGAAGGGGCAGGATATTCGCCATAGCGATGTGGCGAAGACCGGCGCACTCCCCTCGGTCACGCCCACGCCTTAAGCAGGCGGGGCTGAAGCTAGCCGGAAGCGACAGGCGACTTGTTCAGGTTGAGCGACTGCGTGGTAGGCGCACTAAAATTGTCAGGCCTTGGCCGGGAAGGCTCTCGGCCCAAACGCGACCGCCGTGCAGGTGGGCCAAATGTTTCACAATACTGAGGCCGAGGCCGGTGCCCCCGGTTTCGCGTGAGCGGCCTTTTTCTACGCGGTAAAAGCGCTCAAAAATATGAGCGAGATCTTCGCTGGGAATACCCGGACCGTTATCACGGACAAAGCATTCCACTTCGTTTGATTCGACGAGACGGGCGCCAATTTCTATCCGCGAACCGGCCGCAGTATATTTAAGCGCATTTTCAATGAGATTGCTGAAAATTTGGGTGAGCTTTTCTTCGTCGGCGCTGATGGTACCGAGTTCAGGCGCGGCTTGGGCGGAGATTTGATAGCTCTGTGCATGGGGCCGTTGTTGGTAGTCAGCGGCCAAATTGGTGAAATAGTGGTCGAGCGGCACTGGCGCAAATTTTAGCCCAGGCGTGGCGGATTCTAGGCGGGAGAGCACGAGCAAATCATCAATGATCGCGTTGAGTCGTTCGCTATGCCGCTGGATGGTTCGCAAGAATTTATCGCGATCTTCAACCGCCATGGTCAGGTGGCCATCGACGAGTGTCTCGATGTAACCTTTAATAATACTTAACGGCGTGCGTAATTCGTGGGAGGCATTCGCAACAAAATCACGGCGGATATGTTCAAGTTTACGCTGCGCGGTCATGTCGTGGATGACAAAGAGCGCCCATTGCGATTTTCCATCTGGGGCAACGATAGGCGCGCCTGAGACTTCGATCCAGAGGGTCGAGGCTCCGTCAATAATCTCAAATTCTTCACGAGGCAGCGGTTGGCCAGCTCGCGTGGCCCGTACGTACTCAATGAACGGTCCGCTGCGGACGATGAGCTCCAGTCGTAAATTAACTAAGTCGCGAGCGGCAGGGAAAATAGTCCGGAGCGCCCGATTGGCGAGGTGCACATAGTTTGATTCATCGACGATGAGAACGGCTTCGCGGAGGTTGCCGAGGGTCGCTTCTAATTGGGTTAATTGATCGGTATGCTGATGCTGAAGCGTGGCCTTCTCCCGAATAAGTTGATTGACGGTATCGACGAGCGGGCGCCAGGCCGGGAGAAAATTGGTGGGGTTTTCCTCCCGCAGGTAAGGCTGGTTGAGCTGGGAGGCCTGTTGCAATTGACGCAGTGCCCGATTTTGCTTCGCAAAGATCCGGAGCAATAATCCCAGCGCTAGACTGACGATCAAGAGGCTAACAATGATCATGCGGGTGATTTCTTATCCGCCATGCGGTAGCCCACGCCGCGGATGGTTTCCAGCCAGCCAGCTTCGGGTCCGAGTTTCTCGCGTAAACGCCGCACGTGGGTGTCGACCGTCCGTGTTTCTATTTCGGTGGCATAGTTCCACACATTGATCAGCAAGTGCTCGCGGGTCTGTACGCGGCCTTGGCGCTCCATGAGCAGGTGAAGTAATTTAAATTCGGTGGCCGTTAATTCCAAAGCCTTACCGCGCACGGTTACTTGGTGAATTTCGCTATCGAGGGTGATTTCACCAATCTGGAGTTTTGTCGTGGTGGGCTCCTTCGGCGCGGCGATGCGTCGCAGGATTGATTCAACGCGGAGCACGAGCTCTTTTGGGCTAAATGGCTTGCCGAGATAATCGTCGGCTCCTGACTCCAGACCTTCAATCCGGTCAGGCGGTTCAGCCTTAGCGGTTAAGAAGATGATCGGTACTTTGGAAAGTTTGTTGTCCGCTCGTAAGATGCGGCAGAGCTGAATGCCGCTCAGGAGAGGCATCATGATATCCAAGATAATTAAATCGGGCTGCAGACTCCGTGCTTTAGCGATGCTCGCCGTGGCATCGTTGAGGCATTCCACCTGAAAGCCCTTCGCTTTCAAATGATAGGCGACGAGCGCGGTAACATCGGGTTCATCATCGACGACGAGGATCTTCTTTTTATCCATGGTAGGATTCAAGTTAGGGAGGCGAGGGGGCCTTTCCAGTGAATTAGCGGGTGTCACCTAAATGTCACATCATTATCACGTAGGGGTGGGCTGTCCGTTGGGCTTAAACTCGCCGCCGCCAGGGGGGCTTCATTGCCTGGGAAGTCTGGTTCTCGGGTACGGCTGGGGCGGCTGGCTGGCTATTTTTAGCGCTGGGGGATCGACGGGTGATCCCCCTCGACATTCGGTTATTTTTTTAAAAAGGTACGACCTTTCCTTTGGGGCAACCCCGCCCTGATTTCAGCTCCCGATTGCTTAATTATTTTAGTCTTTTCCCCATTATGCCGACGACCCCGCCAAAAATTCGCGTTACGGTGTGGAGTGAATTTCGTCACGAAAAACTCAACCCAAAGGTCGCCGCACTTTACCCCCAGGGTATGCATCAAGCGATTGCGGCGGTCTTAGCGCAGCACGCTGATTTCGCAGTGCGGACAGCGACCCTGGATGAGCCAGAGCATGGTTTGACCGATGCAGTGCTTGACCAAACCGATGTGCTTACCTGGTGGGGCCATTTGGCGCATGGGGAAGTTTCTGATGCGGTGGTCGCAAAGGTGCGCGCCCGCGTGCTCGAGGGCATGGGGTTAATCGTGCTGCATAGTGGCCATTTCTCTAAAATTTTTAAAGCCCTGATGGGTGATACCTGCTCGCTCAGTTGGCGCGAGTCTACGGACAAAGAGCGACTTTGGGTGGTGAACCGCGCCCATCCGATCGCGCAAGGGTTGGGGGCTTATTTTGAAATCCCTATTGAAGAAATGTATGGTGAGCCCTTTGGCATACCGACGCCGGATGAATTGATTTTTATTTCCTGGTTCACTGGCGGCGAAGTATTTCGTTCCGGTGCCACGTGGCGCCGCGGGCACGGAAACATTTTCTATTTTCGGCCGGGCCATGAAACCTACCCGACTTACCATCACCCGCAGGTGCAACAGGTCATCGTTAACAGCGTGCGCTGGGCTCATTCGGGTGTACGCATCAAGGATGCGGGCCCCAACTTGCTACCATTGGAGCCCTTGCCGGTTGATCCAGAGGCGGCTGCGCGTTCCACGGTCGGGCATCGCTAGACATTTTCGGTTGCAAGCTAACCCCCCTTTTTTCTACACCCCATTCAATCAATTTTCACCCTATGAAACTACCCCCTAAGCAAAACACTCCGGTTGATAAAAGCATCATTACAGCGCAGAGCGTAGCTGGCCAACGCGAGGCCGCGGCTGAGCGGCGCGCCCGCTACCCGTATCATTTCCCCGTGGATCGTCGCCAGCTCGGCGGTAAGTTCACGGTGAAAGAAAATGGCCGGCGATTGCTGCGTTACTTCTATCTCGAGCGCCGACTGATGCACGCACTTGGCGCTTGGGCGCTGACGATTCCGGAATACGAGGTGAAGCTCGAAACGGGTCGGCATATTTTCTACCATGCGGATGCGGCCCGCGCGCTGCGGGAACGTCTTTCTGAGCAAGAAATGCGGCCACCCATGGTCGACGCCCACCGAGATCCCGAGATCGATCGCTTTATTGATGAGTTACTCAGCGCGGAATCAGCAGCTGAACTTTTGGTCGGCGTTCACCAAGTCGTGGGTCGGGCCATCGCGACCACTTATAACCACCATATCGATGATACTGATCAGGTGACGGACGTCCCGACGATCCGCTGCCTCCGGCGTATTCTGACCGACTATGAGCCGATGCTCGCGTGGGCGGATGCGGCGGTTGACGCCTATATTGCGGGTGGCATGGAAGAGGCGAAGCTCTCGACCTGGCGCTGGCACATTAGTCGGTTGCTCGCCTCGATCGGCGGCATCACGGGGGCCGATGCTCGCGGTGAGGCGCCCACGCCTTTGCGCATTGATGCTAAGCCCTATGAACGCGGCACGGTGCCTTGCCGCGATGTGCGGTTTGATACCTTCAAGAACACCGGTGATTACGACGCGGCGGACGCGGCGCCTCGCTTTGACAAAAATTCCTACGAAGCGATTCGGCTTCGTTTTATTCGGACGCAACGCGATGAGGTTGATGCGATCGAGGCCTTCGGGACCTTTGTTTGGGACATTCGCTTCAAGGATTTTAATGCTGAGTACGACTTAGCCCGTATCACGTGGGATGAGGCTAGGCACACAGAGATCGGTCATCGGGCGATGCTCGCTTCGGGCTATGACCCTTATGAACTCCGCAATCGACTCACGGGTTCGACGTGTCGCGGACCCATGGATCCCGCCTTTGCGATGGCTGAGATTAATCTCTTCGGCGAAGTCGGAGTGCTCAAAACGATCAATGATCTGATCGATACCGCCGCAGATCGTAACGACGAACTGCTCCGCCACATCTCAGATTATATTCGGGCGGACGAGCGGACGCACGTGCGCAAGGGAACAAAAATTCTGGAAGTCATGACCAAGCTCGAGTCCAAAGCTTTGGAACTTCGCACCCGCGAATTATTCACGGAATGCTTGGTGAGCCTCGGGGCTATCAAGAAGGATATCGATATGCAGACCCTGACTCGCGAAGAGATCGAGCATCTCGTCGGCGAGTAAGTTCCGCTTCCCGCCCTTGGCTCGTTGACTGGGGTCGAATAATATCGGCCCCAGTTCGCGACCATGAAGGCGCATTCAGTTAAGGCTGCATCGGGCGATAGAGTTTAGCCCGCAGCGCTGGTTCACGCAGTAGGACCGCTTGCAGAAAACGGAAACTATCGGCGAGGTAGCCTTCATAGCCTGTTGGTTTACCGTCCCAGTTAGTCCAATCGATGCCTTGTCGCGCGCTATCGGTGACGCCATTCTGAAATCCGCCCTGCTGTTGGCGGCCGAGCATCGCGCTGAGTAATTGGTCACCGCGTTCGGGAGCGCCGATGGCGTAATGAGCATCGATGAAATGAAGGACTTGGCCCGCAGTGATCCCCGCGTTCATATAAGTACCGAATGTATCGGTGCCGTCACTGCGTTGGGGAGCCCCAAACCCCGGTTGGAGATAATCACCCGGCAACACCGGCGTGAGCATGGGCGGAACTCCGAGATCGAAGCGGGTGAATTTTACCGCCGCTATTTTTAGCCAGAGGCGGTCGAGCATGTCGCGGGCGCGGTCGGCTGGCACGAGTCCATAGCTAATCGCCAGGCCACAGGTCGTGGGCGAAGCGTAATCATGCAACTGGCCATCGGCGCTGCGCCACCAAGCGAGCAAACCCGTTTGTTCATTATAAAGAGTTTTAAAATAGGCGGCCTTGAGCCGATCGGCGCGAGCGCTATAAATCTGCGCTTGGGCGTCGCGGTGCAGTTGTTTTTCGAGATCGGCGAGACAGCGGAAAGCCCGGTAGATGAGCGCGTTGGTGTACGCATCTTTATGCCCGCAGTTGAGCGCATCCCACCAAGCGCAAGAGCGATTGGGTTGTTTGAGCGTATGCAGATTACCGCTTTGGGTGGCCTCGATCAGGCCATCATTGTCCACATCGCGGCGAATCAGGAAATCGGCGACGAGCTCGAGGCGCGTGATTTTTTTAGCCAACCAGGTACGATCTTCCGTGGCTTCGACATAATCCCAAGCGGCAATCAGGGGGCCCGCATTGGCGTCGAGAAAGTTGGCGAAGTTCCAGTAGCAGATGAGCTCGCCCGTTTCATGGCCTGCGGCGTCGCGGAGCATTTTGGTATCGAGCCAGTATTCAATCGTTCGGCGCACCAAAGGCATGAGGGAGACGCCCGGTGCGGGCACGGGTATAAACAAGGCTTGATCAGCATAGAACCATAGCGAGCAACTCGCGGGGTCGCTAATCACATTATTACCGAGCATCCCGGGTGGAGCGCTGAAGGGGCGGCCCTGTTCGCCCCATTGTGAGGTCGGTTGGATGATATTAAGCCAACCGCGGCGCGCTTGGGGCCAGAGCGAGGAGTCTTTTAAACCGGCGGGTGCGGCTAGAATGAGGGGTTTAAAAGCGAGCGCCGTGCCGGCGGCACCATGGAGAATAATATCTGCTATTTTGTCTTTTCGGCTACCTTCGAACCGTCCGGTGATGGGCGCACCGTTGACTGGCGTGAGGGTCATCGCTCCAAAGTCAGGTGCGTTGATGATCGCGGGGAGTTCGAAGCTGCCATCATCATTCCAGCGAGCGGGAATGATGCACGTGGACGTGACCCGCGGGTCGAACGGCAGGTGCAATTCCGCCGCCGTGAGCGTGAGGGAAAATCCGCCACCGTGATCGACGGTCGCGGTGCAATGAGTAATTGGTGAACGTAGGAGATTTTGTTTGAGGCGATCGCCGCCCTCGGTGTCCCAGCTGATAAAACTGACAGTTTGCGTTTCGGCCGTGGCTTCCAGCCGCATGACGGGCGCTCCCGAAAGAGCGGCGGTCGCCGTCAGTGCCAGCAAGCCACAACCAATTATATTAAAAGGGAAATTCATGAAATTGAATCGGGGTTAACGTTCGCGCGAGCTGGTCGAGCTTGATCTATGATTTATTCTGCGGGCTTAATAAATTATTTGGCGGGGGGTGTATCAATGGCGACTTGCAGGCGAGCCACGACGCGTTCGGTGGCAGCCACGGAGGCGGAATGGTAGGTCTTGCCATTCGTGTAACCAATATAAGGCAGCCAAGCTTCTGAGCGCAGGGCGCGACGATCACGGATCAGGGCAAAGCGAGGATCGGCGGTGAGTGCTGGCAGTTCGACGGCTGCCGTCGTCTCGGGCAGCGCGAGGCCTAGGCCAGTGGCGAGCGTGCGCGCCATGAGTAAGTGGCCAGCTTCATTGGGGTGCACGCCATCGGGGCTGTAAGTAAAAGCCGGATCGAGAACGCGGGCAGCAGTCAGCGCTGCGCGCATTGCTTGGTGAAGATCAATGACTCTCACACGAGGCGCTTGCTGGGCGATTTCCGCGGCGGCAAATCCTGCCAGCACATCGTCGTAATTATTATAGGGATGTTTGTAACCAAATTCTGGAGCGGTGCTACTGACCGTGCGGGCGTTGATCGGAAGGGTATCAAAAACTGGTGGCGTGATGAGCACGAGTTCAGCGCCGATTGCCTGAACTTTATCGATCAGTCGGCTGAGCCCGTGAGTAAAGGCGGCCAGTCGCTCGGGGGAGGCTGGATGATAGATGCCATCGTTCATGCCGTAGCAGGCTAAGACGACTTGCGGTTTAACTAACTCCAGCGCGCGATCCAGTCGATCGAAGAGGCAGGGGCGGGGAGCGGGATGATCGGGTTCAGTTAAGCCAGAAAGCGTCTCACTCGAAAGACCAATGCTGATGAGATCGCTGTGCGTATCGGGTGCGAAACGCTGCAGGTAATATTCGAGATAGGACACATAGCGGCCGTCCTGGGTGATGCTATCCCCGAGCACGAGCACACGCTGGTGGGCAAGCAGGGCTGGGGCGCTGCTCGCAGCGCAAGCCGTGAAAGAGAGCAAGAGCAGGAAAACGAAAAGGAAACGGCGCATGGGGAGAAAGGGAGTTTAAGAAAAGGCAGTGCGACAAAGATTGGCCACAACAAGCGCAAAAAATGCAAAAGAATAGTGCTGGATGATGGACTCTGAATGGCCAATCCCGGGCACGACACCGCGGCAAGGTGAAAGGGTCTTCCACGCTGCGCGCCGGGGTAACATCCCTGCCAAGCGCAAGCCTCCGCCCGCGCCGGCTCTACCGGTGCCGCGTGAGCGGGCGCGCTTCTGGTCGGATCGCCGCATCACCACCTCAGCTGCGAGGCGCCACCCTAGCCCTGCGCGCACGGGGCCACGTCAGCGTTGTCGGCGAAACAAGTGCGATCAGCCTGACGAAATTTGATTTCGCTCCCTGGCCAAGAGTCATGGCGTGATCATTCCCCAGCGCACCGTGCTCGGCCGACGGGCTACTTCTTCGCTGGCGGTTTTAGCAGAGTATGAAAGCCCATGGACTTTTCCTGCACGGGCGGAGCGGGGGGCGGATCGAGCAGTTCCATGATGCGGCGGAGCACTTCAACGATCGCAACTTCGTGTCCATCGAGCCGAGCACTGAGCTTGGCTTCGAGTTTCTTGAGCTCGGCCGCCAGTTCCTTTGAACCTGAGAGTAGCTCGCGCATTTGCACGAACGCCCGGATGACAAAGACACTCATGCGCACGGCTTGCGGGCTGTTGAGGACGTTGGCGGCCATGACGGCACCGTTTTCGGTGAAGGCATAGGGAAGAAACCGGCGCCCGCCGTAGCCAGAACTTGAGGTCGCAATTTGCGATCTCAAGTTCCCAAGTTTTGCGATCGCAATTTGCGACTTTAAAACGGCATGTTCCTCTTTTGTTAACTGGAACACAAAATCAGGCGGAAAACGTCTGGGTTGCGTTTCACCTGCTCGTTGAGTCGCTTCGGGGTGACGCCGTAGATGGCGGCGAGGTCGGAATCGAGGATTACCTTCTGCCCGCGGATGGTCAAAATGCAGGCCGCGACGGTGACGGCAGGAATCATCTGGGCACGTTTCTTCATAAGAGTGGCGGCCCGATAGAAAGAGCGGAGAAGAATTTGCGACGACTGGCAATCTTGTTTGCGGGCCTCGCTGCTGGCACTGACCACCCGAGCCGCACCGTCTGCGCGGTGGCAGAAAAAAGCCCCGGTTGTTCGCCGGGGCCTCGTAAGTGAACGGGTGTTGGCTTACTTCTTCAGATCGGCAATCGCCGCTTGGGCGGCGGCGAGGCGGGCGACCGGCACGCGATAAGGCGAGCAGGACACGTAGCTAAGACCGAGCTTGTGGCAGAACTTTACCGAGTCCGGGTCACCACCGTGTTCACCGCAGATCCCAAGCTTGATATCGGGACGAGTGGAACGGCCTTTCTTGATGGCGATTTCCATCAGCTGGCCCACGCCAGTCTGGTCGATCGAGGCGAAGGGATTCTTCTTCATGATCTCGGTCTCTTGATAAGCGCCGAGGAAGGAACCGGAGTCATCGCGCGACATGCCGAGGCAGGTCTGCGTGAGATCGTTGGTGCCGAAACTGAAGAATTCAGCAGTCTGCGCGATTTCGTCAGCGGTCAGTGCGCCCCGGGGAATCTCGATCATGGTGCCCACCGTGTAGGCGATCTTGACTTTCTTTTCAGCCATAACCGCGGCGGCGACTTCGTGCACCAGGGCGGTTTGCAGATCGAGTTCCTTCTTGAAGCCCACGAGTGGGATCATGATCTCGGGCTTGGCTTTGTAGCCGTCCTTGGTGGCGTCAGCAGCCGCTTCGAGAACGGCGCGGGCCTGCATCGCAGTGATCTCAGGATACTTGATCCCGAGACGACAGCCGCGGAAGCCGAGCATGGGATTAAATTCATGCAGCTCGTGAACGCGCTGGATGATTTTCTCCACGGGAATATTGAGTTTCCGCGCGAGATCCATCTGCGACTCCTTGGAGTTCGGCAAGAACTCGTGGAGTGGTGGGTCGAGGAAACGAATGGTGGCCGGGAATCCTTTCAGCGCTTTGAAGATTCCGTAGAAATCTTCGCGTTGATAAGGGAGCAGTTTCGCGAGGGCCGCTTGGCGATCAGCCAAGTTACCGGCGAGGATCATTTCACGCATGACATCGATGCGATTGCCCTCGAAGAACATGTGTTCAGTGCGGGTCAGGCCGATGCCCACAGCCCCGAAGGCCATGGCGTTCTGGGCTTGCTCGGGGGTATCGGCGTTGGTGCGGACTTGGAGTTTGGTGGCTTGGGCGCACCACTTCATGAGCTGGACGTAGCTCTTGAATTTCTCCGTGGCCTGCGCCTCTTTGTCGTCGTGGAGTAGGCCCGCGATGATTTCGGAAGGAGCGGTGGGAATTTTGCCGGCGTAAACGGTGCCGATCGTGCCGTCGATGGAGAGGAAATCTCCTTCAGCGTACGTGGTGCCTTCGACGGTTACAGTCTTCTTGTCGTAATCGACTTGGAGCGCAGCTGCTCCGCAGACGCACACTTTGCCCATTTGGCGAGCGACGAGGGCGGCGTGGGAAGAGACCCCACCGCGTGCGGTCAGAATACCTTCGGCAGCAATCATGCCGCGCAAATCCTCGGGTGAGGTTTCGACGCGAACAAGGAGGACTTTTTCGCCCTTCTCGGCTGCGATGACAGCGCGATCAGCGTTGAAGTAGATTTGACCGGTAGCGGCGCCAGGGCCGGCGGGTAAACCGGTAGCAATCACTTGAGCTTTTTTCACTTCCGCCAGATTGAACACCGGCGCGAGGAGCTGCTCGAGTTGGTCCGCGGGATTGCGCAGGATGGCGGTTTGCCAGTTGATGAGCTTCTCCTTCACCATATCGATGGAGAATTTAAGAGCAGCCATCGCGGTCCGCTTGCCATTGCGCGTCTGCAGCATGAATAGCTTGCCTTCCTGAATCGTGAATTCGATGTCCTGCACATCCTTGAAGTGTTTCTCAAGAATCGCGCGAACCTTCATGAGCTCTGCGTAAGATTTTGGCATCTGGGCCTTGAGGTCGGCCACAGGCTCAGGGGTGCGCACGCCAGCGACGACGTCTTCGCCCTGGGCGTTGATCAGGAACTCACCGTAGAATTCGTTGGTGCCGTTGGCAGGGTTGCGAGTGAACGCCACGCCGGAGCCTGAGGTGTCGCCCGTGTTGCCATAAACCATGGCTTGGACGTTAACCGCGGTACCCCATTCGGAGGGAATGCCGTATTTGGCGCGGTAAACTTTAGCGCGATCGTTCATCCAGCTACCGAAGACTGCGCCAGCGGCGCCGCGGAGTTGGTCCCACGGATTGTTCGGGAAGTTTTTCCCTGTGCGATCATGGACGAGGGCCTTAAAGCGGCGGACGAGCTCCTGTTGGTCAGCGGCGGTGAGTTTGGAGTCCTCGATGTCGCCGTGATATTTTTCGTGTTTGAAACCATGGATGACTGTCTCGAACGGATCGTGGTCTTCGCCTTCACGCTTCTGCACTCCGATGACGACGTCGCCGTACATTTGAATAAAGCGGCGATAGCAATCCCAAGCAAAGCGCTCGTTCTTAGTGGCGGCGGCGAGGGAGAGAACCGTTTGATCGTTAAGACCAAGGTTGAGGATTGTGTCCATCATGCCTGGCATGGAGTCGCGAGCGCCTGAGCGCACGGCTACGAGGAGGGGGAAGCCAGTGGAGTCACCGAACTTATAGCCCATGATTTTCTCCATGTTCTTTACGCCGGCTTCCATTTGGGCCTGGAGTGAAGCTGGATAGGTGCGCTTATTCGCGTAAAAATAGGTGCAAACCTCTGTCGTGATAGTGAAGCCAGGAGGCACCGGCAGACCGATACGGGTCATTTCGGCGAGATTGGCGCCCTTGCCGCCGAGGAGGTTCTTCATAGAACCATTGCCATCGGCCTTGCCGGCGCCCCAAGAGTAGACGCATTTGAGCGCTTTGCCTTTGGCGGCGGATTTAGGGGCGGGTTTCTTGGAAGCGGACTTTTTGCCCGCGGACTTCTTAGCAGTGGATTTCTTGGCCATGTTGATAAGTGAAAAAAGGACGAAAGGGCCATCATCGCAAAGGTTGGGTGCAGGGGTGTCAATGATGGAGGCGGGCGAAATGGAGGGTGGGGCTATTGCGCCTTGGCTGCTGCTGGGGGTGCTCGGTAGAGTGGGGTAAACGTGTGAGGGCCGCTTGGTTTTGTTAGACTCTCCCGTGGGCAAAGAAATACGGAGATTGCCGACGAGGGCCAAAACTGTTTGCAGGTCAGGCGCGTGAGCGACGAAGTACCTATTGACGAATACCATGAAGGCGGTTCTCCCGAGAACGAGCCAACGCCGGCGGCTGCAGAGGGTGCCCGCAAGCCAATGGGCTTTCTCGAGCATCTCGAAGATTTGCGCATGACGCTGGTCAAGAGCGCCGTTGTCTTTGGCGGCTTCGTGACGCTGATTGCGTATTGGGTCGATGATTTTGCCAAGGTGCTCAGTTGGCCGCTGGAGCGGGTTAAGCACGACTACCCCAAGATGAACACCGAACTCGTGACTAATAGTCCGATGGGCGTGTTTAGCGTTATCATCGATATCTGTCTCATCGGCGGCTTGGTGCTTTCGCTGCCGTTTATATTATTCTTTGTCGGTCAGTTTATTGCCCCAGCGCTCACGAAACGAGAGCTCAAGGTCCTACTCCCGACTTGCTGTTCAGCGTTGTTGCTCTTTTTGGGCGGCGCTTCTTTTGGTTATTTCATCATTACGCCCAGTACGATTCGGGTGGCTTATGAACTGAATCAATTAATGGGCTACACCGTGCTCTGGACGGCAGATCGCTATTATAGTTTGCTGATGTGGCTCGTGCTCGGAATGGGCGCCGCTTTTGAATTTCCGCTCTTGATCGTGTTGGCGGTCTACATGGGTTTTGTCGAGGTAGCGACGCTGCGCAAATATCGGAGGCACGCTTATGTCGTAATCTTTATAATCGCTGCGGTGATCACGCCGACGCCCGATCCCATTAACCAATCACTCTTTGCGCTGCCCCTGATTGTTCTTTATGAGGTGGCGATTTTTGTGGCCGCCTCGCTGAAGCACCGCCGCAAGGACGAGATTATTGAGGTTTGAGCTTAGGGCGCAAATTCAGTTCGACAAACCACCGTCGGCTCCTTCTTTTTCCTGCATGGCCACTTCTGCGAAAAAACCATTCTCTCTCGTTAATCTGCTCCTCGATTTGGGACTGACCGCGATTGCGTTCAGTATTTTTTATTGGCTCGTGAATTCGCATGTGCCTTCCAACGACCCTGCGATGATCAAGCTGTGGGGCAGTCTCGCCGCGGGTTGCATGGCAGGGGTGTTCTGGCTGGCCTTGCAGATGTTGAAAACAGTTTACCGTTTTCAACGCGACCAGCGTAAATAAGCACGAGCGGCGAATCGCTCGCTCTCGTTAGCACCCCGCTGGGATCAGGGTCTTGGGAATTGCTGCCGTCAAATTTTCGGGGGCAGCTGCGGTGACTAATAAATTGTCCTCGAGGCGCACGCCACCCAGTCCGAGGCATTTTTCCGCGAGCGGCCAGTTAACGCAGTCGCGATATTTTTCTCGACGGGCGCGATCATTTAGCAAGGCGGGGATGAAATAGAGCCCGGGCTCAATCGTGACGATATAGCCGGTGCGCAAAATAAGATCCTGCCGCAAACTGGCGAGGCAGGGGCGCGGATCTTTTGTTCGGCCCGGTTCCAAGCCACTCGCGTCGCGCACGCCGAGGCCGAGCATATGACCGATGCCGTGCGGAAAGAAGAGCATGTGCGCTTCTTGTTCGATGAGTGCAGTTGCCGAGCCCTTCATCAGGCCCATGGTAATGAGGCCATCAATCAAATCGACGGCGGCGCCAAAATGAATGTCTTTCCACTCCGCGCCAGGGCGGCAGCGATCGATCGCGCGCAATTCTGCGTTCAGTACATTCTGATAAAGATCCCGCTGGAACGCACTCGGTTCGCCCGCGATGTAGGTGCGCGTGACGTCGATGACGTAGCGATCGAGTTGGGCCCCGGAGTCGATCAGAATAAATTCTCCCGCTTGGGCAACGCGGGCGGAGGGGGCGCCATGAAAAACCGCCGCGTTGGGTCCGCTGCCAATAATGCTGTCGTAGCCGGTAACTTGAGCTCCGTGGCGGAAATATTCCGCTTCGAGTTCAATTTGGAGGCGGCGTTCACTCACCCCCGGACGAATGAGGGACTGGATGGCCGCGTAGCCGGCCGTTGTGGCGCTGGCGCAGCGTCGCATTAAATTAATTTCGGCCAGCTCCTTTGGTCGGCGCGCATGTTGGTAGGCGGCGCGGACCGCGGCTGTGCGCGTGGCATCGCTGCGCACGCCTGCCACGGGAGCGCCGAGCATGACAACTTGTCGACTTGCCCGAGCTTCCAGCCATGCAGGAAATTTCGCGAGGGGTTCGCCGGGTAATTGCTGGCGGCCTTCCCAGATTTGCTCGGTCTCGGTTACCGTGGGGACGAAAGAAATCCAGCCGGAGGCCGGATCGTAAGCGATGATGCCGCCGCTCGCATCGGCGAGACCGGTCAGGTAATAATATTCCTGATGAGCAATAAAGGGCAGCATTGCGTCACTTATCTCCGGTTTGGCTAAAGGAGAACCAGCCCCGACCAAGAGAATTTCGTTAGTCAAACTCAGCGCGGGGGCGATGCGGGCACGGCGGGCAGCATAGTCGACATTCATGCGACTCCAGAAGGCACAAAAAGAAGAAAAAAGAAAGACTACAGAAGTGCGGGCTGGGCGAAAATTATCTTTCTAAAAGCGCCGCGTGTAAAATTTCGATCGGGTGCAGAGCCACGCGACCGGTGCCGTCTTTAATTTGGTGCCGACAGCTCGTGCCTGGGGCGGCGACGAGGGTGTCGGCCGCCGCTGCGCGCACCGCAGGGAACAGCACGAGTTCGCCAATTTGTTGAGAGACTTGAAAGTGCTCCGTTTCATAACCGAAGGAGCCGGCCATGCCGCAGCAGCCAGAAGGAATGACGGTCACCGTATGCCCTGCCGCCAGCTCGAGCATTTTTACCGTCGGGGTGAGAGACGAGAGCGCCTTTTGGTGACAATGACCGTGGAGGGTGATGGCTTGTGGCCGCGTGGTGAAAGCGGCGCGATTGATGCGACCGGCCTCGGCTTCACGCGCGATAAATTCATCAATGAGCAGCGCATTTTTAGCTAGGGCCTGGGCGGTGGCTCGCAGATGCTCAGGCACAAGGTCCGGATATTCGTCGCGGAAGCCGAGAATGCAGGACGGTTCGAGGCCGATGAGAGGGGTGCTTTTCGTGATGATATTCTGCAACAACTCAACGTTGCGAATCGCCAGTTTTTGGGCGGCCCGCACGAGTCCTTTAGATAAGTGAGCGCGGCCACTCTCGACGTGGTGGGGAATAATTACTTCGTAGCCGAGGCGATTGAGTAATTGGACTGCCTTGATGCCGACGGGCGTGTCGTTGTAGTTCGTGAATTCGTCACAGAAAAGATAAACACGACCATTCGGGAAGCGGTTGGAATTAACCAGGGAATTAGTTTCGCGACTCGCGGCTAGAGCAACGTCGGCATTCTCGTTTTTATTCGCATGTTGGGCGTGCCAAGCAGCGAGCGTGGTCGCATGTAATGTCGGGAGGCTGCGTTGAGTGGCGAAGCCCGCAAAGCGCTTGATCCATTTTGAAACAATGGGGCTGGTGACGGCCCAATTATAGAGGGACGGTGCGAGCGATGCTAGCCGCATGGAGGCAGTGAAGCCGGCGACGAGGCGGGAGCGCAGCGGTACGCCGTTGGCATCGTAATAGTGTTGTTGCCATTCAGCTTTGAGGCGAGCGACGTCAACATTGGACGGGCATTCGGATTTGCAGGCTTTGCAGGAGAGGCAGAGGTCCATGACGCTCTTCACCTGTTCGTTGTCCCATGCGTTCATGCCCTCGCGGGCCTCGGTGAGCACCTGGCGAAGCATGTTCGCGCGCGCGCGCGTGGTGTCTTGTTCGTTGCGGGTCGCCATGTAACTGGGGCACATGGTGCCACCCATGAGGTGGGATTTCCGGCATTCACCGACGCCGTTGCATTTCTCGGCGGCGCGAAGGACCCCGTGCGCAGCGCTGAAGTTAAAAATCGTTTTATATTCTGGCGTGGGGTGGTCGGGCCCGTGGCGCAGTGACGTATCCATCGGCGGGGTATCAATAATTTTCCCAGGATTGAGCACGCCGTGGGGATCGAAGGTTTCTTTGATGCGCCGCATCATCGCGTAACATTCTGGCCCGACCATGAAGGGGATGAACTCGCCGCGGAGGCGGCCATCGCCGTGTTCGCCCGAGAGGGAGCCGCGATATTTTTTAACGAGGGCGGCGACATCAGTCGCAATGCCCCGGAAAAAGCGCATGCCCTCAGGGGTCTTAAGATCAAAGAGGGGTCGCGTGTGGAGCTCACCGGCGCCGGCGTGAGCGTAGTAAACGCTGCTGATGCCGTATTTGTCGCGCATGAGCGCATCGAACTCGGCGATGTAGGCGGGCAAATCCTCCACCGCGACAGCGGTATCTTCTACGACCTCGCGCGGTTTAGCATCGCCGGGCACATTCATCATTAAGCCCTGACCCGCTCGGCGCAGGTCCCAAACTTTATTAGCATCGTCACCCCAGAGCACGGGGAAGGCGTAGCCTAGACCTGCGGCGCGAAGTTCTGTTTCGAGCGTCCGCATGGTGGCTTCAATGGCCGTTCGTTGCTCGGCTCGGATTTCAATTACCAGCACTGCGCCCGGATCGCCTTCAACGAAGAAGCGATTTTTAGCCTGTTCGAGATTAGCTTTAGTGCATTCTAGAATATGGCGGTCGATGAGTTCACAGCCGAAGGGCCGGTGGCGCATCGCGATCAAGGTGGCGTGGAGCGAATCCTGAATCGTTGCAAAGTGGGCGCACATCAGCGCTCCCGGCGGGGGCAGCGGCTCGACATTGAGTTCAAATTCGACGCCGAGAAAAAGGGTGCCTTCAGAACCGGCCAGCAATTGGCAGAGGTTGAACGGCTGAGCGGAAGTCGGGTCAAACACTTGGCAGGCCATCAAGCGGTCGAGAGCATAGCCGGTGTTGCGGCGCGTGACGGTCGGTTTGGGATAATGATCGCGAATGAGCTGACGATTAGCGTCGACGCCGAGAAGGTCGCGCACCGTGCGGTAAATCTTGGTCTCGAGGGTGGCGGGGCCGGCGCATTTGGCGGCAAATTCCGCTGGCGTGAGCGGGCCAAAGGTGACGGCGGAGCCATCGCTGAGGAAGCCGCGGGTAGAGATGAGATGCTCGCGTGTGGTGCCGTAGACGATGGAATTGGCGCCGCAGGAATTATTGCCTACCATGCCACCGATCATCGCACGGTTGGCGGTGGAGGTTTCGGGGGTGAAAAAAAGGCCGTGGGACTTCAGGGCAAGATTCAGCTCATTGCGTACGACGCCCGGTTGCACGCGAACGCGGCGCTGGGCGGCATCGATCGAGATGATCTGGTTGAGGTGGCGACCCACATCGACCACGAGGCCTTCCCCCACCACTTGACCGGCGAGGGAGGTGCCCGCGGTGCGAGGGATGAGTCCTAAGTGATGTTCGCGCGCAAAGGTAATGAGCTCGCGCAAGTCAGTTTCAGTTTTGGGGAGGGCCACTGCGACGGGGTGGGCCTGATATTCCGAGGAGTCGGTCGCATAGATGGCCCGCATCGTGGCGTCGATGTGAAGCTCGCCAGTGAGGCGAGTGGCGAGTTGACGCAGGGCTGAAGGCGGCGGGGTGGCGCTCATATGATTCGGGTATTAACTATATTTAAGGCGCGAATTTTGCGAGCCTGCGCTGCAAAGGTTAGGGTATTTGCTAAATGCTACCTTAGGGCAGAAGTTGCCGTTATAGGAATAGGGCGTTCGGGCGCCCGTGCTGGGGGGGATGTAAAACGATCGCCCCTCGCCCTGGTCGTAAATTTTAGTGGCCGGCGCGGCGGCCTTCCTGCAACCATGAGTCAACATGACTGCCAAATCCACCAGCGTCTCGTCCGTTGCCAAGGTGATCTTTCCGAAACTGGGACTTTCGTTAAAAGGGGCCAACGCGGGTGTTTTCTCTGGGGGTTGGAGCGGCGGGGGCGCCGTGCTTGATAAGTATTCGCCCATTGATGGCTCCCGGCTGGGCCGAGTGCGATCCGCAACGCCCGCTGATTATGAGCGAACTGTAGCGGCAGCCCAAAAAGCTTTTCTTGAGTGGCGTAGTGTGCCGGCGCCGAAGCGCGGCGACATCGTCCGCCAGCTCGGCAATGCACTGCGTCAGCTGAAGACTGAGCTCGGGCAACTCGTCACGTTGGAGACCGGCAAGATTTTAGCTGAAGGTGGGGGCGAGGTGCAGGAGATGATCGACATTTGTGATTTTGCGACGGGTTTATCCCGCCAATTACACGGTCTGACCATCGCCTCCGAGCGCGCCGAGCATCGTATGATGGAGCAGTGGCAACCACTCGGCGTAGTTGGGATTATTTCAGCATTCAATTTTCCAGTCGCGGTGTGGGCTTGGAACAGTGCTCTGGCGGTCACTTGTGGGGACGCCACCGTGTGGAAGCCCTCGGAAAAAACTCCGCTGACGGCGATCGCCTGCGTTAAAATCGCTGAAAAAGTTTGCCGGGCCAATGGCGTGGATCCCGCCATATTTTCGCTCGTGATTGGCGCCGGTCCATCCATCGGGGAACTCCTGACGCATGATCGCCGCTTGCCGCTGGTTTCCGCCACTGGCTCAACGGCGATGGGGCGGCGTGTGGGCGCGGTCCTCGCGCAACGTTTTGGTCGCGCGCTCCTTGAGCTCGGGGGCAATAATGCCATTATTGTCGCTCCCTCGGCCGATCTCAAATTGGCGCTGCGCGGCATTCTTTTTGGGGCCGTAGGTACGGCTGGTCAGCGTTGTACCAGTACGCGGCGGTTGATTATCCATGAGTCAATTAAGCCGAGTTTCGTAGCCGCGCTGGTCGCCGCTTATCAACAGTTAGCGATCGGCAATCCGCTTGGTTCGGATCATTTAGTTGGCCCGCTCATCGATGGGCGAGCGGTGCAGGCCATGCTGAAGGCGGTCGCAGAAATAAAAAAGCGCGGCGGTAAGATATTATTTGGCGGCCAACGATTAAAAGGGGAAGCGTATCCGGGTGGATTGTATGTGATGCCCTGTATTGCTGAGGCAAAAAATGAATGGCCAGTGGTGCAGCAGGAAACCTTTGCCCCGCTTTTATATATTTTGAGTTACCGCACCTTAGACGAAGCGATTGCGTTACAGAACGGCGTGCCGCAGGGCTTGAGTTCAGCGATCTTCACGACGGATCTGCGTGAGGCAGAGAAATTTTTATCAGCTCGGGGCAGTGATTGTGGGATCGCCAATGTTAATCTTGGCACCAGTGGAGCCGAGATTGGCGGAGCCTTCGGGGGTGAGAAGGAAACCGGGGGTGGTCGCGAAAGCGGGTCGGATGCTTGGCAAGCTTACATGCGACGCCAGACTGCGACGATTAACTATTCCGCCACCTTGCCGCTGGCTCAAGGGATTGTGTTCGGAGACTAATTACCGACAATTAGTTCAATTTATCGGCCGACGGCATAACAATGACTCCGCAGCTGGCGCCTTTGAGTACGCCATTCGCGGTGCTGCCGACGAGCAAATCATAGAGTTTTCCGTGGCCGTGTGAGCCCATGATAATGAAATCGGCTTTCCGTTTGCTCGCTTCCTCCAGGATGGCGTAGACGGGTGGGCCTTGTTGAATAACCGAGGTGGCGGTGACGCCGGCTTGGCGGAATATTTCGAGGGCAGCGCGGAAGTGGGTCGCAGCAGCTTTTTCGCTCGCTTGAATGGTCGCTTGGACCGCTTCGAGTGGGAGCGCGTATTCGCTGGTGATAATCGGGGGTTGAATGACGTGCAGCAAGACGACCTGACCCTTAAAGGCGCGGGCAAAATTGACGGCGGCATCGATGATCAGGTCAGAGACCGGAGAGAAATCCACAGGCACAAGAAATGTTTTCATGCTACCAGTATACACCCCCGAGAGGGGGCGACCGCGCATGCCTTGTGTTTCAGTAGGCGGAATTTGCCGACTCGCGGAGCTATTTCAGGGCGAGATCGACGCGCTTAACTTCTTTAATATTCCACTTCGTAATGGTGAGGCCTTTGGCCGTTCGCGTGCTCACCGGTACGGCGGTCAGGTCAAAATCAAATTCACGAATGCGCGCACCGCTGCGACCATCCAGAGCAATGCGCACGGTTTTTGGCATCAATTTCTCCTGAGCGCTGACTTCAAGATAAAGCACGCGGGAGCCTTCGCTTTTGACGAGTGGGTAGAGTTTATCACGGGAGAGTCCGCCAATTTGGAATTTCTTGGCGAAGGCTTTGCCCGATTCCTTGTCCTGATAAATCATGGTGTAGAACGCCGTATCGCCGTCCTTCGGAAATACCGCTACGTGCAAGATTTCGCGTCCCATGAAAATTTTATCGGCTACTTTGGAGACTTTAAGGCCCCCATCAGCCATGAGCGTGAGCACGCTGTCGAGAATCGTGCACTCCTGTACGAATTCGTGTTGCCGCCAATTCAGGCCGATAAAGCCATCCTCGCGATTGACGTAGAGGCGCTGATTAGCCGACACGACTTCAGAGGCGTCAATTTGCGCAATCTCATCGTAGCTGGTGCGGCGCTTGAGGCCCTTGCCGTATTTTTCCTGAAGCATCTCGAACCAGGCCACGGCGTACGCCGTGAGATTCTTGAGATTAGCCTTCGTTTCCTGCATGCCCGTTTCAATTTTCTTGAGGGCCTCATCCGCTTGAAAGCGATTATAGGCGGAAATTCGTTTGATACGAATTTCTGTGAGGCGCGTGATATCCTCATCGGTGACCGCCCGGCGGAGTTGTTTTATAAATGGTTGGAGGCCACCGCGAATTTCGGCGAGCACGCTTTCCCATGTTTTTGATTTTTCAATGAGGCGGTAAATACGCTCTTCGATAAAGATGCGCTCGAGAGAGTCCCAGTGCCACTGCTGATCGAGTTCGGCGAGTTTGATTTCCAATTCCAGTTTGAGCAGCGCTTTAGTTTTCTCCGCGCTGCGTTTCAGGATTTCGCGAACGCCGAGAAATTGCGGCTTGTCATTTTCAATGACGCAAGCGGCGGGGTTGAGCTGCATTTGGCAGTTAGTGAAAACATAAAGCTGCTGAATAATTTGCTCGGGATCGCTCCCAGCGGGCAAATGGACGAGAATCTCCACGGCATCGGCAGTGTTATCATCGACGTGCTTAATCTTAATTTTTCCCTTAGCGTTAGCAGAGAGGATCGACTCGATTAACGTTTCGGTCGTCGCGCCGAATGGGAGCTGCGTGATGGCCAGCAGATTTTTACTACGCACTTCAATTTGGGCGCGAACTTTAACCTTACCGCCGCGTTCGCCATCGTTGTATTCAGAGAAATCGGCTACGCCACCGGTCGGGAAATCAGGGAAGATGCGGAAAGTTTTTCCCTGAAGATGATTAATCGCTGCGCGGCACAGATCGTTGAAATTATGCGGCAGAATTTTGGTCGCGAGTCCTACGGCGATACCCTCGGCGCCCTCGAGGAGCACGATAGGGAATTTGGCTGGTAGGGTGACGGGTTCTTTAGCGCGGCCGTCATAGCTGAGCTGCCAAGTGGTGGTCTTAGGATTAAAGAGTACATCCTTTGCGAAGGGCGTTAGCCGCGCTTCAATATAACGGGGTGCGGCGGCCTCATCGCCAGTCAGCATATTACCATAATTACCTTGTGGCTCGATCAGGAAGGCACGTTGACCGATGGCGACGAGGGCGGCCCCGATCGAAGCATCGCCATGGGGGTGAAAGGCCATGGTGCGACCGACCACATTTGCTACCTTGTGAAAACGACCATCATCCATTTCCCACAAAGTGTGGAGGATGCGACGCTGCACGGGTTTCAAGCCGTCATCAATATGCGGAACAGCCCGATCAAGGATTACGTAGCTCGCGTACTCGAGAAACCAGTTGCGGTAATGTTGGGCTAACGGCGCTTTATCGTCCTGTACCTTTTGGCCTTTCTTGCGCGGTGGGGGTGGCTCGATCGCCGCGGTTTCAGCTGCGGGATCGCGATTGGCGCTGGGTGCGGCCACGGCTGCTTTTGGTGCTGAGCGCGGCTCAGTCTTTCGCCCTGGATTCGTGGGGGTGGGCACCGCGGTGCTGTCGAGCGGCAATTCGGGCTGGTCGGAGTTTTTGGAGGACTTGCGTTTAGCCATTAGGGAAAGTGGTGCGTTGAGCGTAGGAAGGGTCAGCGGGCAGCGTCAAGCGGTCGCTCGGCGAATTGAGGTTGGTCAACAGCGCTCGTTCGTCCGAGCTGACTCGATACGGTTGGAGCAGATTTTGCGTCTGTAAAAGGGTGCAAGCTTGTTGCAACGATTGGCCGGTCGCGAGTGCGGCGCGCAACACGGGGAGAGCAGATTGATGCCACGCTGCGGCCATAGGCTCATACCGCTCTGCGCATAGCGGAATTACGGAAACAGCGGCATCGCGGGCTTGCCCAGTTAGCCGCGCTAAAAAATCAGGGGTTACCAGAGGCAGGTCGACCGCCAACACGGTGAGCACAGGTGCCGGCGCGGCGCTGAGTGCGTCTACGAATGCGCGGAGCGCTCCGCCATCAGGCGATTGATCTTCGATTCGCTGGAAGCCGGCGAGATGCTCGCTTTGCTCTGGCCGACACGAGAGGAGGAGTGGCCACCCGCCGGTGGCGGTGAGCGTGGCTGCTTGGTGTTCAATTAAGGGGCGACCGTGCCAATCGAGGTGAGCTTTATCAGTGCCCATGCGGCGTGAGTGGCCGCCAGCGAGGAGCAAACCTGCGGCGGTCGCGCAGTCGACGTGGAGAGGCCCGTCGGTCAAAATTTTAGCTCGGAGCCCTCCGTGATCACGCAACCAAGCTTCCGCCCCTGGCCCAATGGCCTGTTCCATCCAGTAGCAGGGTTTGCATTCAGCCGTCCCTAAAAAACGAACCCCTTGCACGGTAAATTCTTGGCCAATCAAGCGGTTCAGATCGACGCCCCGCGTGATCACATTACGACGATAGGCTGCGGCGGATCGTGGTGGGGGCTGGAGCGCGCCGAGGAGGGCTTGATGGATTTCCTCCGCAAAGAAGGTGATTTGTCCGGCGTAGGCGGGCTTGTAGTCGAGAAAGCGATCACCGCGCAAACCGCGGCCGGCGAGACAATCGACGGTGGTCGCCGCAGTCATCGGATGTTCGTCCGGGGGCCGGCCGTGGTGGCCAAAATAATTATGGCCAGTCGATAGCTGCAGCGCGGCAATTTTCATCGAGCGAGCCGCTCCGCATGTGTGTAGATATTAAATCGCTCAGCGCGCAAAAATCCGACCAGCGTAATTCCACCGCGTTCGGCGCAAGCGATGGCCAGACTGGAGGGGGCGCCGATACCGGCAACTAACGGGACTCCGGCCGCGAGGGCTTTTTGCACGAGCTCGAAAGAAAGGCGTCCGCTCAAAAGCAGGCCGGTGTTGGTGAGCGGCAGACGGCGGTCGAGGAGTGCTCGGCCAAGTACTTTATCAAGGGCATTGTGGCGGCCGACGTCCTCACGCACGATTTCAAGTTCACCCTTTACATCAAATAAGGCGCACCCGTGGAGTCCGCCGGTGGTGGCAAAGACCGGTTGGGCCGCGCGCAGTCGGGCCGGCAAGGCAGCGAGTGCGGTCGGTGCGAAGATGGGGCCTGGGGCCACGGGGGGAAATTTTTGGAGGACGGCATCCAGAGTGACTTTGCCACAAACTCCGCAGCTGGAGGAGCTGAACACGTGGCGGGTCAAGCGGGTGAAGTCGACCGCCGTGGTCGGCGCGAGGAGGGCGTTGACGACGTTGCCGGAGTTTGCGCCCTCCTGTTCGCGGCAGAGAACAATGTCCAAAACATCATCAGCTTGGCGAATGACTCCCTCCGTGAGAAGAAAGCCGGCGGCCAGTTCGCGATCATGGCCAGGCGTGCGCATGACTACCGCCACGCTCCGATCAGCTACGCGAATTTCCAGCGGTTCTTCAACGGCGACTGGATCGGATTCCGCAACCCCGACTCCCGGAGAGCCCCAGCGGTGCACCGGCACGGTGGCGGGGGCGGAATTCATAGGGTCGCAGTAGCTAGCCGAGGGACACGCATCATGCCTCGATGAGGTCTTTCTCGATCTTGAGGTTTCCGATGATGAAATCCTGCCGCTCTGGGGTGTTTTTTCCCATGAAGAAACTCAGCAATTCATCGCTGCTATAAAGATGGTGAAGATTGACCGGCTCGAGACGAATATTCTCGCCAATAAAATCTTTGAATTCACCTGCGGAGATTTCCCCGAGACCCTTGAATCGGGTTATCTCATGGCTGGCACCAAGCTCTTCGATAGCGGCCTGTTTTTCTTCGGAGTTATAACAATACATCGTCTTCTTTTTGTTGCGCACTCGAAAGAGCGGCGTTTCTAGAATGAAGAGGTGGTTGTTGCGCATCACATCGGGGAAGAATTGCAGGAAGAAGGAGAGCAATAAGAGGCGAATGTGCATGCCGTCGACGTCAGCGTCGGTGGCGATGACAATTTTATTATACCGCAAACCATCTAAGCCTTCTTCGATATTAAGAGCCGATTGGAGGAGATGAAATTCTTCGTTTTCGTAGATAACTTTCTTCGAGAGACCGTAAGTGTTGAGCGGTTTGCCCTTCAAGGCGAAGACGGCTTGGGTTTGGACATCGCGCGTTGCGGTGAGGGAGCCGGCGGCAGAATCGCCTTCGACAATGAAGAGCGTGCTTTCTTCGCCACGTGGATTGCGATCACCGAGGTGGAGGCGGCAATCGCGGAGCTTGCGATTGTGCAGCGACGCTTTTTTGGCGCGTTCCCGAGCGAGGCTGCGGATGCCCGCCAGTTCTTTGCGCTCGTGTTCATTTTCCTCAATCTTGCGCTTAATGATCTCCGCAGTTTCGCGGTTTTTATGCAGGTAAGTGTCGAGCGACTGCTGCATGAATTTACCGACAAATTCCTTGATCGATGGACCGGATGGACCGATGTCGTTCGAACCGAGCTTGGTCTTGGTCTGCGATTCAAACACGGGCTCTTGGACGCGGACCACAATGGCGGCGTCGATAGCCTGGCGGACATCGGCGGCGTCGTAGTCTTTTTTGAAATGGTTACGGACTGTTTCGACGAGGGCCTCGCGAAAAGCGGCGAGATGGGTGCCGCCCATGGTCGTGTGCTGACCATTGACGAAGGACCAATATTCTTCGCCGTAGTGATTGCCGTGGGTCAGCGCGATTTCGATATCTTCCCCCTCGAGATGAATGATGGGATAAAGCGGCTCACCGCTGAGTTCTTTTGTCAGGAGGTCCTTGAGCCCGTGTTCTGACTTAAATGACTTCCCATTGAGCGTGAGCGTTAATCCCCGATTGAGAAAGGCGTAGTTCCAAAGCATGTCCTCGATAAATTCGAGGCGAAATTTAAAATCTTTCCCGAAGAGGGCTTCATCCGGCATGAACGCGATGAGCGTGCCATTGCGCTCGTCGGTTTTGGCCAGCTTGGTTTCTTTCTTTAATTTACCTTGGGCGAACTCAACGATCTTAGTTTCTTCATCGCGAAAAGCCTGCGCTAGGTAGGAGAAGGAAAGGGCGTTGACCGCTTTTTGGCCGACGCCATTCAGGCCCACGGCTTTCTGGAAGGTTTGCGAATCGTACTTCGCGCCGGTGTTGATGATGGAGACGCAGTCGACTAATTTGCCGAGCGGGATGCCGCGGCCGTAGTCGCGCACCCGAACGGTGCGGTCGGTGATCTCTATTTCTATTTTTTTGCCCTGGCCCATCATGAACTCATCGATCGAGTTATCGATGGTCTCTTTCAGCAGCACATAGATGCCATCTTCCGCGTGGGTGCCGTTGCCGAGGCGGCCGATGTACATCCCGGGGCGGAGGCGGATGTGCTCGAGGGACGAGAGGGTCTTGATGCTGGCTTCAGTGTAGTTGGACGCCATGGAATGGGGAAAAAAGAGGGCTCGAAGTGCGCGCTGGCAAGCGTGATTGCGCGTGGATCTTTAACTGGCGATCGCCGGGGGCACGATCACGGGGCGGCGCGCATCTTGCCGAAAAGTCCGCACCGCCAACCAGAGGGCGAGCAGGGTGATGCCCGCGCCTAAAAAAAATGGGGTACCGGCCAACCAGGCGGGTCGATCCGCGGCGACGGCCCAACCAAAGCTCCAGCTGCCTAACAGGGGCCCAGGGATCCCCGCGAGACTGGCCAGACCGCCATAAACACCTTGGACCGCCCCTTGCTCGTTCGCGGGAACATGCTTGGTAATATACGATTGAAGGGCGGGGCCGGAGATGCCGGCGCAGGAACCGAAAATCATGATAACATAAACCATCCAGCCCTGGGTCGCGAGGCCGTAGCAGAATAAAGCGATAATGGAGGCAATGAACCCAATGAGCACAGATTTAGTTTCACCCCATTTGGGTACGAGCCGCTTCACGAGGGTGGCTTGGACGAGACCGGTCAAAACGCCGACCGCCATGAGCGAAAGCCCGATCGCGAGGGGGCCCCAGTTGTAACGATGCCCGGTGTAAAGCGCCCACGTGGTCTGCAGCATGGTCTGGGCGAGCATCATGATGAAGTAGCATTCCGCGAGGCCCAGTACCGATGGGAGCCGCTTCAGGGCATAGAGTGCGCCGATCGGATTAGCGCGGCCCCAAGAAAATTCGCGCCGATTCTCCGGCTTGAGGGATTCCGGTAACGCAAAATAACCATATAGCCAGTTGATCGAAGAGCAGGCGCCGGCAGCAAAGAAGGGCAATCGAATATCAATTTGGCCTAGGAGTCCGCCCGCTACGGGCCCGATGATGAAGCCGATGCCAAAAGCGGCGCCTAGCAAACCAAAGGATTGGGCGCGCTTTTCGGGCGGCGTGATGTCGGCGATATAGGCGTTGGCGGTGGAGAGTACTCCTGCGGTGGCGCCGGCGATAATGCGCGCCACGAAAAACCAGGCCAGCGTCGGCGCGTTGGCCATGATAAAATAATCAAGGGCGGAGCCCGCGGTTGCGATCAGGATGATGCGGCGGCGGCCGTAGCGATCAGAAAGCGCGCCCAGTATGGGGGAAAAAACAAACTGCATCAACGCATAGCTGCAGATGATCCAGCCATAGGCATGTGAGCCTGAAGCAATTTCGCCCCCATTGAGCTGCACAATTAATTTCGGCAGAACGGGAATGAGCAGCCCGAAACCGATAACGGCAAGTACGAGCGTAATAAAAATAAAACCAACGCCAGCCTGGCGTGGAGAGGCTTTGTCCATAAGGCATCATTCAACAGCTCGCGGACATTTGGCGAGCCTCCATATAGTTGCTGGCTGCTGCGGTGACCGCCGCGAGTCGCAGGATCAACGCCGAGCTGTCACGAGCCAGTCCCACGGTAACTCGTGGCCTCGTGGAGCGCGGGTGATGCCTTCATCAATCCATGGATACCACGCCTTGCGTACTGTAATCGAACGCAGCCCGGCGCGGGTTGCTAATTGGCGCGCGCCAGCGGCAGTGTAAAAGCGCTGTTTGCGGTCATCGCGCGCCACAATCGCCGTGGCGCCGCGAACGGGTTGCGCGCGGCCGGTCTCTAGGGCGACCACCGCATCATGACTCTCAAGTGCGGGGAGGATAAATAAGAGTGCCCCGCCCGGTCGGGCGCAGCGGGTAACTTCCTGCATGGCGCGAGCGCAGGCCTTGGCCGATACAAAGGTAATGACGTTGGAGCAAACCACCAAATCTCCGCGAGCGTGCAGGGTCTTGGGGAGGTCAATCACGTCCGCCTGAAGCCAGGTGCAGTCGGCTAATTTCTGACAACGGCGGGCCGCGATCTGCAGCATCCGGTGCGAATGATCGGTGCCTATTTTTTGACCAAAGTAGCGGCCATATTGCTTAATGAAGGAGCCGATGCCGCAGCCAATATCGAGCAATGTCTTTTGGCCGCGCAGCAGGCCGCGCGCGCGCAACCAGTGAGCGATTACTTTTTTTCGGTCGCGGACAAAAATATCACAGACTTCGTTTTCATAGGCGGCCGCTAAGCGGTCCCAGTCGCGGGCTTTCATCGATTAGAGTGGGGGCAGAGGTTTAATGATGTTCGCCGCGGTAATTTTTCTCACCGGCAGTGACGCGAATGGGGAGCCGATTTTCTTTGGGCGGCAACGGGCAGGTGGCGAAGGGGGTAAAGGCGCAGGGGGGATTTTCTGCTTGGTTGAAATCGAGAATGATTTTGCCGTTCTGCGGAAGCGCGGCGGACAAAAAGCGGCAGGCCCCATAAGTTTCCTGACCAGCGGTGAGGTCGGTGATCACGAAAAAAAGTTCCGCCCCGCCCTCGTCGATCGGGAACAGTTCGAAGGTGCGACCGTCTCGGGTGAACACGGCTTTGCCCGGGACGGGGGTGGCAGTGGTCTGCCCAATCATGTTGGTGATGTTGACTTGATGGGGTGGGTCGAAGGGGATCCACGTCGCCTCAAGGCGCCAGGTGGGATCTAAGGAGAAATAATCGAGCCCCGCGAAATTCTTGAGCCGATCCGCCTCTCGGTCTTTGACGCGCAAAAATAGGCTGTCGCCCCGCATCATCACGTAAAAATTGACTGAGCCGAAAACTACCACGGTGGGTGTTTTTCCCTTATAAATTAACTCGGTCGGCTGTTGAATGCGTTGATCGTTGATGGTCAGAAGCGCACTGGGGGCGGGCGTGAGCGTGACGGTTCCCTCATGGAGCGTAACGGTACCGAGATAAGGAGGGCCCGCTGCGAGGATGATCGAATTATCAGGTGCCGATCCGACGGTATTTATTCCTGAAGAAATGAGGTGGCGGCCAATGAGCGTGAGCCAGCCATTTGGTGTGGTGAGCTGTTTTACACGCTCGGCGCGAGCTGTGGTGATGGTTTGGGGGTAATCAGCTGGTAAAGCACTGACGGCATTTGGGGATTGAGGAGACATGGCGAAATGAGCGGGGCTAGTGGGCGCGGCGCTCGTGGCCAGCAAAACGGGAAGAACTAGCGCAAGAATCATCATAGTAAGTCAGGGCAGGAATTTTTACAGGCAGGGCGCACCGTTCGCTCATTGAGGCAGTGCGGCGATCCAGCCATCCACCATGGCGCGGGCTTCATCTCCCTCCGCTAGCAAATCGCCTTTGGGGCCGTACACTTTAAAATGGGGAATTGAGCGCATGCCGTATTGTTGAGCCACGGGTGATTGCCAATCGATGCGGTGAATTTCGGGCCGGTTAATATCAACTTTGATCACGGCGACATCAGCGCGCTGTTGGTGGAGATGGAGGAGTGGCTCTGTGTAGCCGCGGCAGGGCGGGCAATATTCGCTCGTAAAATCAAACACCGTGAATTTTTGCGGCACGAGAAAATCGGTGAGGCTTACTTCCACTCCTTGCGCAATGCGCAATGGCTTTTCAGTTTTGAGGTGGGTACCGGTCGCCCAGGCGGTCGTGGCAAGTGCGAGGGTCAGGGCGCAGGCGAGGGTCGTAATAAATTTCATAGACCCAAGTTGGGGAATTTCTGGTCAAGGCCAAGCAAACAACCCGATTGCGCTGGCGGGTGCAGCTCAGCGCAGAGTGTTATTTCAGCAGATCGCGGAGATCTGTGAGACTTAATTTGGCGGCCGCGGCCGCGCTGGCTTCGAATACATCAGCAAGGAGGGCGCGCTTGGTGTCTTGGAGTAATTGAACTTTTTCTTCGACGGTTTGAGCGCAGATGAGTCGGTAGCTCGTCACAACTTTCGTTTGGCCAATGCGGTGCGTGCGGTCAGTCGCCTGAGCTTCGGCAGCCGGATTCCACCACGGATCGTAATGCACGACCACGTCGGCGCCGGTTAAATTAAGGCCGGTGCCGCCGGCTTTGAGTGAGATGAGGAAAACCGGGATGGTCTCGTCGGCTTGAAAGCGATCAACCGCGGCCTGGCGGGCTCGGGTGGAGAGGGAGCCATCCAGGTAGCAATACGCCACCCCTTGGGCTTCGAGTTCGGTCCGGAGTAAGCCGAGAAGAGAGGTGAATTGTGAGAAGACGAGCATGCGGTGGCCTTCATCAATGCTTTCGGCCAGCAACTCGCGGAAGGCTTCCAGTTTAGTACTCGAAGCCGTTTGTTCGGGAATCAGGCGTGGATCGCAGCAGATTTGACGGAGACGGAGCAATTGCGTGAGCGCAGCGAGATGCAGTGTGCCCGCGGAAGCCCCCGTGGCGGCGAGCTTGGACAATTCCTGCTCTGTTTTATCCTGCATGCGGCGGTAGAGAGCGGCCTGATCAGGAGTTAGTTCACAATAAATAGTCTGCTCAATTTTTTCGGGCAGCTCGGGCGCTACCACGAGTTTAGTACGACGTAAAATGTAGGGAGCCGTTTGCACCCGCAGACGCTCATCGAACCAAGTTCGATCGGTGCCGCGCACGCCGGCGGGAATGGCGGCAATAAAACCCGGCATCAGGTATTCAAAAAGAGCGCGCAGGTCATCGAGGGAATTTTCCAACGGCGTCCCCGTCAGCAGGAAGCGCCCGCGCCCCCGCAAAGTCCGTAATGATTGCGCGGCTTGGGTGCGGCGATTTTTTAAATGTTGGGCTTCGTCAGCGAGAATAATGTCGAATTCTTGCGCTGTAAAAAGTTCGGCATCGCGGGTGAGGGTGCCGTACGAGGTGATGATTAAATCGTATAGGGCGAAAGCGGTGGCGTCTTCCGTTCGGCGGTCGCCGTGGTGGACGAGCACCGCAAGCTGTGGGGTGAAACGCGCCGCTTCGCGCCGCCAATTTTCCATCAAAGAGGCTGGGCAGACCACCAAGGAAGGCCGGCGGGGATCAGCCGCAGGTCCACGCACGGAGGGCGCGCGGCCGTGGCGAGCAGCGAGGAGCGCGAGGGCTTGGAGGGTTTTACCTAGCCCCATTTCATCCGCTAGAATCCCGCCTAATTTCTGGCCATAGAGATACCAAAGCCAAGCGACGCCGAGTTTTTGATAGGGTCGCAATATTTCTGCGAGAGCCAGCGGTACTGGAGCTGGGCTGAGGGCGGCTAGTTGGTGCAACGCTACGCTGCGCTCTACCCACGTGGCTGGCGGTTGGAAATGCGGCGCAGCTTCGGCGAGGATGTCCTGCACCTCAGCCACACGGGCGCGGACGATTCGGTGCGACCGGCGGAGACCACCCATCGGTTCAGGCGCCCCGGCGAGGGCTTGATGCGCCGCTTGCAGCTGGGTGAGACGTACTGGATCGACGAGGAAAATTTCTCGGCCACTTTCGATGTAGCTGCGACTCGTGTTAACTGCATTGAGAATTTCATTCTCGGGGGCGTTGCCGGCTTGGAGACCGAGCGTGACGTCGTAATCACCGGCTTGCTCCTTGATCGCGGCGACCATGCTCACGGCTTTAATATGCGCCGTATTGCTCTCAAAGTTTTCGGTAAATTCCGCGCCGTGAGTTTCCCGCAATTCTGTGCCGTAGGTTGCGAGGAAATTGAGCGTCTTATGGCGATTGCGTAGCCAGAATTTTCCGTTGGAAGGTTCGAGCGTGAAACCAGTGCGCTTGAGCAGCTCCCAAATGTCGTGATAATTATCAGCGTCGCGTGAAGGTAGGGTGATCGCTAGAAAATGTTCGGATCCGTCGACCTGCAGCGGTTTCCAGTCCGATTCGCGCGGAGTGGACGGCATTTTAATCACTGGGCTGGGTGCTGGCGCGCTGACATTTTTTTGGGGGGGCGCTGCGGCTAAATATTCTTCGACCCCCACGAGATCTGCTTCGCGCCAGGCGATGGGCTCAGTCGGATGATTCAGCCAAAAAAATACGGGCTGGCCAGCGAGGGCTTCGGTTAATTCGGCTAGCTGAGCGCGGGTAAGTTGTAGGAATGAGATTGGCGCGGGCTGGGCGCCAAGGCGTTGCAGCACGGCCAGGCCGGCGACGATTCCTGGGGCAGGCGCACTCGTCAGGTTGAGCTCGAGTCGCACCGCGATCGCGTCGCGGGGGGCGGAACTGGCTAGGTTGGGTGGAAGCAGCAGGCGGAGCATAGGCAAAGGCAGCTAGCACAACAGCCTGCTCCGCCCACCGGAGGCAAGCAAGGTTCGCGGTCATCGCAGTGGGCCTTCGCGGCAGCGCTCACTTACTCGCGATGGCACCGTGCGGTTAATCAGAGTAAACGACGGAAAATTTGTCGGCCTAGCTGGTCGTTAAATGCCAGAGGCCGCAGAGCGTGCAGCGGTAGGCTGCGCGCTGTCGTTCGACTCCGGCCAAAAGCGCAGCATCCAGAGCGTCCCCTTGCGTGCGATAGCGCCGCTTACGCGTGCACATTCGCTGTTTCATTTCAGGCGTGGGCTTTTTCATGAGAGGCGACGCCTAAACTGGCGTTGCTGTTGGCCGTAAGATTTTTCGACAAAGGTCGCTGCCGCGCGAAAAATCACGGCAAGTTTGTGGACGCTCTTCATAAATCGTGCACAAGCGGGTAGTCAAATCCAAGGCCAGGCACGAGCCGTCACTGCGTTGATCCATACAGCGTACGCCGGCGTGTTCCACGACGAGTTCTTCGGGGACCAGGTCTCCAGCGCGAAGGGCGACGACGAGGTGGCAACATTTTCCGCAACCAGCACAGGCAGGGATATCGGGATGATCGTTCAGCATGATGAGGACATCACATGCGCAGCGCAGGTGCGCGCAGGCGACCTTTGTTTTTTAACCTACGCGGGGCTTAGGGTTCGACGACTACCGGCAGTCCAGTCCACGCGAGTTCAACAAGGGTCCGCGCATCCCAATTGGCGAGGCGGAAGCAACCATGGGATTCCGTGCGGCCAACTTTTTCGGGTTCGGGGGTGCCATGAATACCGTAGCCACTGCGATCTAAACCGATCCAAGCGACCCCCACGGGGTTATTCGGGCCAGGGGGAAGAATTAATTTTCGCCCGAGCTCTTGCGCTTCGGGTGATTCCGGAAATACGACAGGATCAAAGGTGTAGTTAGGGTCAGCGATGACGACCGTCACATGTAATTCGCCTACGGGACGTTTTTCGACATTGCGCGCGATGCTGACGGGAAAGTGCAAAAGGATGCGGCCGTTCTCATCAAGGGCCTCAAGTTCATGGGCCGCTAAGCCGATGCGTAGGCGGACGACTCGGCCGCTCGGAGTGATTTTCGCGACCGCCGGAACTTGAATCAGCGCACCCGGTAGCAGCTCGTTCCAAATGAGGTGCGGATTGAGTTTTTTTAATAAATTAGGACTGGCATGATAATGTTCCGCAATCTGCTCGAGGGCGCTTCCATGGCTCAAGGCGGCTAACTCTGATTTGCCGAGCCACGTGTCGGGCACAGGTTGAATAGCCGCTAAATCTTCGGTGCTAAAATTATGCGTGGTCAGCGGCGCGGCGGTGAGCAAAAGATTTTCGCGAGTGAGGGGATTGAGTTCGCCGGTTTCCTCAAGTCCCGCATTGCGTTGGAAAGCACGCAGAGCTGCTGCTGATTGGGCCCCGCGCACGCCATCAATGGAGCCACTGGAGAAGCCGCGCCGGGCTAATTCGATTTGGGCTTCGAGCCAATTACTGACCGGACGGAGCCCTTCGCTGCTCGCGGTTTCTGAGGAGGATTCGTCCCCTTGCGCTGGAGTATCCTCCGGCGCCAACTCCGCGGGGCGCGGGGCAGCTGGCGCTAAGCAATGGGTCCAAGCAAACAGGCCAAGCAAGCCGGTCAGTCTAAGGAGGGGGGGCAGGAGCATGACCCGCGCAGCCTGCGGGGGTTGTGCCGAAATGAAAATCCAAAACCACGATAACGGTGGTTGATTTCCCCCTCGCTTCCGCCGCCGCGGCTCCACTAGTTCTCTGGGATGGCCACTTTGTCCACCACTCATCCTAAACCAGAACGCACTGCTGCCTGCCCCTGTGGCAGTGGGAAAAATTTGGGAGATTGCTGCGAACCAATTATCGCAGGCACACGGGTTGCGGCCACCGCTGAGCTGTTAATGCGAGCGCGTTTCACCGCGCATGTCCTGCGCGATTATCGTTTTCTGCATGAGACCCATCGGCCGACCGCTGGTAAGCCCTATGTAGCGGAGGAAGGTGAGCCCGTGATGCTCTGGACGAAATTAGTCGTGCACGCGCATGAAACGGGCAGCGATCCCGACAAAGCATTTGTAGATTTTTCAGCTTACGGAACTGACGATGGCGTGGAGAAAGTACTGCAAGAAAAGGCCGAATTTCTCCGAATCAATGGAGCGTGGCTCTATAATCGGGAAGCTCGACTTGGCCCCGCGCCCTATAAGGCGGCGGTGCCTAAACCCGGCCGTAATGAACCGTGTCCTTGCGGCAGCGGGAAAAAATATAAGCAGTGTTGTTTGCTGAAGGCCTAGGGCCTCAACGCGCTTCGCTGGGATCAGCCCGCTGAGCTTAGGGGTGATCGTTAGCGTTATCCCGCGCGAGTTCAGCCGTTAGCTGGCGGCGGGCCGCCGCCATATTATCGATGAGGTTAGGGTAGCGCCGGCCGGCTTGTTTTGCCGTAGCTTTAGCCCAAGCGATGCTTGCTGGGGTCAATTTGGTTTTGCTGCCTGATTGAGGCGTCGGTTTTTTCCAAGGAGGTGTGGGCATGCGGCGAGAATGGAGCCGAATCTTTGGCGGGCTGAAGATCGTTCGGCAATAATTTGTTCGCGGATGTTGAGTAATAGAATGTCGGGTTGGGCTACCTGCCACCCAATGAGCACTTTCCATTTGCGCCCGTGACGCGGGCGGACAATCCTGCGCAACTCTATGAGCGAGATCCCTGAAGATATTTCCCACGATCAACATGCTGTCCGGTTGAAGAAGCTGCAGGATATGCGCGCGGCCGGTTTTGACCCTTTTCGCGCCAGCGTTGAGCAAACGCATTTTTCCGCCGAGGCGATGGCCCGGCATCAGGAGGGGCAAGACAACGCGGTGACCGTTAAGGTCGCTGGTCGCCTCGTGGTCATTCGCGACATGGGCAAAAGCCAGTTTGTTAAAATCCTCGATCAGCAGGGGCACATCCAGCTGTACCTTAAAAAAGACGTCATCGGGGAAGAGGCTTACGCTGCGTTCAAGAAACTTGATTTAGGGGATATCATTGGAGCCGAAGGCACTTTGTTTAAAACGAAAACGGGTGAAATCACCGTGCGGGTGGGGCACTATACGCTCGTGAGTAAAGCCCTGCGCCCTCTGCCTGAGAAATGGCATGGGCTGACTGATGCGGAGCAAGTTTATCGGCAGCGATATCTGGACCTCATCGTTAATTTGGAGTCGCGGGCTCGGTTGATGCTCCGCAGTCGGATTGTCGCGAGCATTCGCCAGACATTAGCTGAGCGGCAATTTATTGAAGTAGAAACGCCCGTGCTGGAAGGGGTCGCCGGCGGTGCCGCCGCGCGGCCCTTTGTGACGCACCACAATGCCTTGGGCGCAGATTTTTATCTGCGCATCGCGCTCGAATTGCGTCTCAAGCGTTTACTCGTTGGCGGCTACGATCGGGTTTTTGAGTTGGGCCGAATTTTCCGCAATGAAGGGGTTTCGCGAAAGCATAATCCCGAATTCACCATGTTGGAGGTCTATCAGGCTTACACTGATTTTCGCGGAATGATGCAGTTGGTGCGGGCGATTTTTGATGATGTCTGCAGCAAGGTGTTGGGGACTTCCGAGATTAAGCACGCCGCCAGTGGGCAGATTATTAATTTTGCCGGTGAGTGGCGTGAGGCGCGGTATTTTGATTTGATTGACGCGGCCGTGGGCTCGTCGCTCAGCGCGCTGCGAGGGACCGCTGGGTATAAGGCGGCGGCCACGGCGGCCGCGCAACAGCTCGGCCTTGAGATACATCCCGGTTGGGAGACTTTTGAAATCGTGAACGAGATTTTTTCCAAGAAGATCGAGCCCACGCTTATTCAGCCTACCTTTGTGACTCATTTACCGAAGGAGTTGTGCCCGTTGGCTAAGCTCAATCTACAAGATCCAGGCTTAATCGATGTTTTTGAGTTGTGCATCGGCGGCATGGAAGTTGCGCCGGCTTACTCGGAGCAAAACGACCCCCTGGTGCAGCGCGCGATGTTTGCGGCGCAAGCCGGCGAGGATCAGCAAAAACTGGATACTGATTTCTTGCTCGCGCTCGAGCATGGCATGCCGCCGGCGGGCGGCATGGGAATCGGGATCGACCGATTGTGCATTTTATTGACCGGCGCGGAAAGCATTCGAGATGTGATTTTGTTCCCTTCGCTCCGTCCGGGTCAGGCGGGGGCGGGCCTTGCGGCCGCAGCCCCTGTTTAAGCTTTGGTCCCAAGGCGTCAGGATTACACGGAGGCTCGACCTGATTCCTGACTCCTGATAACTTATTTATTAGCTATGCCTTGGTATTTTTATTTAGCGCTGAAGCAGCTGTTTCCCGCGGGGCGGCGGTTGCCCTTTTTTACCTTAATCTCGGTGGCGGGTGTTGGTTTGGGGGTGGCGCTAATGTTAGTCTCGATGAGTGTGATGGGCGGCTTTGGCTATCAGATCAAACGGATGATCATTGATACGCAGGGTGAGGTGCAGATTCGTGGGCGCGGGCCGATTGAGGCGACAGCGGCCATGGAGCAAGCCATCGCACGAGTGCCTGGGGTAACTGCGGCTGCCCCTTATGCGCAGGGCGTAGTAATGTTGGAATTTAATCGGCGACCAGCATTTCCAACCATTCAGGGCTTCTCGCTGGAGCGGATGCGCCAAGTGATTCCGCTGGAGCGTTACTTAATCGCCGGCGCTTGGAGCGAGCTTGACGATGATTCGGTGGTTCTCAGTTCGCTCTTAGCGAATTCGCTCGGAGTGAACGTGGGCGATCTGGTCAGTGTATATTCGCCCCTGATGTTGGAGCGCATGAAAGCGCAAGAAGTGCTCTTGCCGCGAGCGGTGCGCGTGGCGGGAATTTTCCAGATCGGTCATCAGCAATTAGATAGTTCAACCGTGCTTTGTTCGCTCCGGCTGATGCAAGATCTCTACGGGATGAATCAATTAATCCACGGCTATAACGTGCGCCTGCAGCCTGGGGTAGATCCCGATGCAGCGGTGGTCGCACTGAATGCCGTGCTGCCTCCGGTGGCGCGGGCCCTCACGTGGTTTGAGGCCAATGCAGATTTTCAGGCGGTCATTAGCTTTGAACGAAACATGATCTTTTTTCTCCTGACGTTCATCATCGTCGTCGCCGCTTTCTCCATCACGAGCTCGCTGCTGGTGACTGTCGTGAGAAAAACTCGTGAAATTGGTTTGTTGGGTGCGATGGGTGGGTCCGCGCGACAGGTCGCCCTTTGTTTTTGTGTGCAAGGGTTGTTGATCGGAGTTGGGGGTACGCTGGGGGGCCTCGGATTGGGTTTTGCCTTGCTGCACTACCGCAACGCACTGGTGCAATTCATTGCTAGCCTGACAATGGGACCTGAGGTGTTTGCGAAGTTTTATCAATTTAGTTCTCTCCCCGCCCATACAGAATCGAAGGACGTAATGATCATTATCGTTTTCTCGATTCTCGCTTCAACTTTGGCGGGCCTGATTCCCGCTTGGCGGGCGGCTAAACTCAAACCCGTGGAGGCGCTGCGTAGTGAGTAACCCCATTACAATTCTTCAGGCGGCGGGCCTGCGCAAAAATTATCCAAGCGGCGATCGTACTTTGGCCGTGCTGCAGGGGGTCGATTTTTCGGTGAGTGCCGGTGAGACCGTGAGTATCCGGGGTGAGTCAGGTTCTGGCAAAAGCACGTTGCTGAATATTCTGGCTGGGCTCGATCGACCTGAAGCCGGTGAATTATGGTGGGGGGCTGAGGCCGCTCATCAGCTTAGTCTTGCCGAACTCACGGCCCGTCGTGGTCGATTTCTCGGCATGGTTTTTCAATCTTATTATCTGATTCCCGAGCTTGATGCTTATGCTAATATTCTGATGGCGGCTCGTCTGGTCGGGACGGTGGGAGCCGTCGAGAAAGCGCGGGTCACGCAGTTGCTTGAGCGAGTGGGGTTGGGCGCGCGGGGCCATCATCTGCCGAGCCAGCTTTCGGGCGGTGAGCGTCAACGCGTGGCGGTGGCGCGGGCATTGCTGAATCGGCCGGCGGTTATTTTAGCTGATGAACCGACCGGTAATCTCGATGAAGCAACGGGCGATGGAATTATTGATTTGCTGGTGAGCGCTTGTCGCGAAGCGCAGGCGGCTCTGGTATTGGTCACGCATAATGCTGCTCACGCCAAAAAAACTCAGCGGCAACTTCACCTGCAGAGCGGGCGATTTTCCTGAGCCGAGCGGCACAGGATTGCCGACTGAATTATTTTAGCCGATCAGGGCTGCACGCGGATAATCCCTTTCATCACAAGGGCGTGACCAGGGAAGCTGCAGATGAAATCATAATCTCCCGGGGTCGTCGGTGCGATGAAGTAGATCGTGTCGCTAGCGCCGGGTTGGATAATCGCCGAGTGGTAGAGAACCTCTGGGCTATCCGGGACGTAATTCTTAGCAGCACCCGCCACGCCAAGATTGAGGGCCAAAGCGCCGATCGCTTGGCCTTGGCCTGGCGTGCACAAGACGAAATTGTGCAGCATGTCATCCGCGTTGCGGAAAATTAAACACACACGTGCCCCTGGTTTTACTGCGAGGAGCGTTTGGTCAAACTTCAGGCCGGGCAGCGTGCTGAGAATGATGGTCTGATCGCCATCATTGGACGGGCGGTTCCAATCTTTGGGTACCTTCGTGGCGTGTTTGGGCGTGTAGGCATTGGCCTCAGCCGCAACGGGAGCCATGCATAATTCTGCATCGGCCGGATCGATTGGAATGATGCGATCGCCATAAGGCCGACGATTGAGGGTGTAGTATGCCGTGGAGTGCAGGAGAGTTTGGCCATCGTGAGCGGCGCGCACACCGGCCGCTTTGACCTCATGAATGTAGCCTTCACGCAAACAAACGCTCGCGAGGCGGACACTGAGTCCATCCGGGGCGACCACTACCTTACGAATAGGACAGCCGAGGCGGTTGATCGGCGCACTGCCATAGGTTTCATGATAGCGGTAGGTGAAGCCCGAGATGCGGTAGCTATCGGGGTTAGCCGCGGTCATTGGATCGACGGGTTGGGTAAAAGTGAGGAGAAAGCCATCAGGCTGAGCCTTGACCTCTTTAATTTCGAATGGCATCTGGCCGCTCCAGACGAGGCGTTCGAGCCCTTGCTGTTTGGCGCCGACCGAACCCCAGCCGCGGGCCGTCTCCCCAGCAAAAAGAGAACCATCCTCGCCGAGAGCGAGGCGAATAATCCCGCATTCAAATCCTTCGCGGAAGGCATAGGCTGCGCCCTGCCAGACGCCTTTTACTTTCTCCATGGTTACGCGCATCACTTTGCTTTGTCCTTGGTCGCCTACAAAAAATTGACCTGCAAAGGGGCCAAATTTTCCGCCAGATAAATCCTCAATGATGCCCGCATTAGAGATGCCCAAAATGGTGTGAGGCAGCCAGACAGCTGGCGGCTTGATGCCGGGGATGCGTTGGGCCACTTCGTGCATCGGTTCTCCCGTGCTAGGAATATCTTCCGGGCGCAGTTTTACGGTGGAGCCGGCTAGCTTGCTCGAGCTGAGGCCGGCGGGATGACCGGCAAAATCACCGGGTTCTACGTGCGTCACGCGACCAGAACCAACCCACTCACCTTGATTTTCGGTAAAAAACCAATCGCCTTGAGACGACACCGTAAATCCGCAAGGCGAACGCAGGCCCGCGGCGATGGGGATGAGTTGTCCATCGGGAGTAATTTCCACCATCCACCCGCGCCAAGGAACCGGCGATTGGGTAGCACCGCCGAAGGCGACATTCAGCGTGATGCGTAAATTACCATTTGGCGCCAACACGGGTCCGTAAGCGTATTCGTGGTAGCTGCCAGAGATCGGCAGCTTGCACACCGTTTGAAAGAGATCCGCCCGTCCGTCACCATCGGTATCGGCAATGCGCGTCAGTTCCTGCCGTTGCGCGACGTAGTAGCCGCCGGGCGGAGCTGCGATAATGCCGAGGGGCTCATGCAAGCCGGACGCAAATAAGGTATAACGTGGCTGGGGGTTTTCGTCATAGGCACCCTCGATCAGCCAAATCTCCCCGCGACGAGTGGTGACCATCAAGCGTTTGCCGGGTAGCGGCAAAATGCCGCTGACTTCGAGGACGATGTTAGCAGGAACCGGGAGAGGGATTCGCTTCCAGTAGCTATTCTCGCGGGCGACGACATTATGGGATGGCTCCACAAAGCGTTCGGCCGCTGAGGGGTCATTCGCTTGCGCGTGGGCCGTCGGCGTGAGTGAGATGAGGAGTAAGTAAGAAAGAATGAGGCGCTTCATGGTGAAAGGTTACCAGACGAGCGTGTAGACGATGGGCTGATCGAGGGTGGCTTTGGTAATGGGAGCAACCAGCTGTTGCCGGCCGTAGCGGGTCCGCAAAAAAGGCCGCACGGGGGAATGAGCGGGGAGATCGAGGTAGTACGCGCGATCTCCGATGATGTAACCGCGGCCATTCGGTTGCGGGGTGATTTGCTCTGCCTCAGCGAGCAGCACCCACGATTCCCAATCAGTTTTTTTGCCGGTGATGAGCAGTGTGCGGGTTAAGCCGTGGCTAGCGGTGGCGGGAGCAATACGATCGGTGGCCGTCAGCGTTGCTAGGGTGAAGTGAAAAGCAGGCTGACCGTTGGGTTCAAGTTGGTAGCCTTGAGAGGACCAGAGCGGATCCGGTTGATCCGGCCAGTCGTGAGCTGAACTCTCAATCAGCGCGAGAGCAGGTTTGGCTGATAACGTCAGCGCTGGTCCCGCGGGTTTCGCTAGCTGATTCTCTCCGCGCCCATCCCACAGTTCAAAGGTGTCGAGAAATTTCCCCCGCCACACCCGAAGAATAGCGGCCGTTTCAAAGTCATAGGCGTAATGCAAACCATCCGGCGTCCCCACATTGATTGCATAGAGATGTTTTTTTGGAGTGAAGGGTACGAAACTCCGCTGGAGTCGTACGCGATCGGCGGAGGGCTCAATCAAGAGTTCACTCAGTTGTTCTGGGGCTGATTTCGCACCAGCTAGTTTAATAGATTTGGGAGCGGAAAGTTCCCGGCGAGATAAGCTCGGGCCTTCTGCGATCAACTTGAAGCCCGATTTGCGATTGCTGCCGTGCATATAATCGAGGCGAATCAAGTGGCGACCAGCCGTGAGCGTGATGGGTCTGGTGTAGCCTCCTGATTGAATCGGCTCCACGACGGGGTGCCCATCGACGAACACGCTAACCGGATCAGGCCCGCGGTCCGCGGCTGCTTGAAAAGCATAGGTTCCTGTGATGGGCACGACGAGTGTGCCGGTATAGACGAGGACAAACTTTCCAGACGCAGGGACCTCTTCGCCAGAAAACTGCCGGACCGAACCATTACCGGTTGGGGTCGTGGCCTCATAGTCGCCCATTTTCTCCTTGGGCATGGTGGTGTATAACTTGTAGGTCAGGTCCTCGATCGCCAGGCGTGCGGCTTGATCGAAAAGTTTGTAGGTGATCGCGCGCAGGGCGACTGATCCGTGATCACCCTGAATCATGAGCGGACCGAGCGGGCCTTCGTTGTTGAAAGCCGCCGAGCGCGTCGGGCCGGTGACTTCAACATTTTCATGAATCACAAAATCGTTGAGGGCTACTTTTATGAAACGAGCGTTGGCAATTTTTCGACCAGTGGCGTCAAAGCGTGGCGCTTGAAATTCAATATGCAGGTGCTGCCAAAGGCCCGGGGCCCGACTGGCGTTGGCGCGGGGCGCAATCCCTTCGTACCCCTCGCGGCCTTTGCCGCGCGCGGCATCCCAGCGCTCATAAATACTACCACAGTCAGCAGCTGTTGGGGTTTTTACTCCCCAACTATCAAACAACTGCACCTCATAGCGGCCCATCAGGTAGACGCCGGAGTTTGATCCGGCGGTCATTAAGAAATCAAGATCGAGCTCAAGGTCACCATGCTCCCAAGCGGTGAACAAGTGGCCTCGCGCAGCAGGCGTAGGATTATTTACTAAAATTCCTGTACCCGGCAAAGTCGTGAGCAATTTTTCTGTGCGGGGGTCGCCGCCGAGCGAGCGCGCCTGTTGCCAGTTAGCGGTCGGTGCGCGGAAATTCACCAATGAATCCAGCGGCAGGTCCGTCGGCGGAATTTCAGATTGAGCGACGGCGCTGATAGCTAGCATTACGCTGGCCGCCAAGGCGCACATCACCCGTGGAAGGGAGAAGCATGGGGTAGACATGAAAGCACGGTGATGCTCACTCGCAGCGGGTGAGACCGCAATCGGGAAGTTAGCGCGATCCGTCATAGGGTGCTTGGCAGCTGCCCGCGTCATCATCGCTGCCGATAAAAAATAAGGCGCGACGCCGCGTTTGACCGCTGCATCGCGCCCGAGTTCAGGCTAGATTATCGGTGGCCGCCGTACCGATCAGCTAAGATCAAAGCGATCGGCGTTCATTACCTTGTTCCAGGCGACTACGAAATCGCGGACAAATTTTGCCGATGCATCGTTCTCCGCATAGACTTCAGCCAAAGCACGCAGTTGCGAGTTCGAACCAAACACGAGGTCAACGCGGGTGGCCGTCCATTTCACATCGCCGGTGGCGCGGTCGCAGAGCTCAAACAGCTCTTCCGTGGGTGTTGTTGGTTTCACCACATTGCCCATATCGAGCAAGTTGACGAAGAAGTCGTTGGTGAGCGTTTCTGGGCGACTCGTAAATACGCCGTGTTGTGATTTGCCATGATTAGCATTCAGCACACGCAGACCGCCGATGAGCACAGTCATTTCAGGAGCGGTTAGCCCGAGGAGCTGAGCTTTGTCTACTAAGAGCTGCTCAGCCGGTAGGGTGTAGCGGGTCTTGAGGTAGTTACGGAACCCATCGGCTTGCGGCTCGAGTACTGCGACTGAGATCACCTCGGTTTGCTCTTGGGCCGCATCCGTGCGGCCGGGCGTAAAGGGTACCGCGACCTCGTGGCCGGCTTTTTTCGCCGCTTGTTCAACGGCGGTAGCTCCACCGAGAATAATGAGATCGGCGAGCGATACTTTTTTACCGCCAGTTTGAGCGGAGTTGAAGGTTTGCTGGATGCCTTCGAGGGCTTTGAGCACCTTGGCCAGACGGGCAGGTTGGTTCGCCTCCCAATCTTTTTGCGGGGCGAGCCGGATGCGCGCGCCGTTAGCTCCACCGCGTTTGTCGGAGCCGCGGAAAGTCGAGGCGGAAGCCCAAGCTGTCGAGACGAGTTCAGAAATCGAAAGACCGGAGGACAGAATCTTGCTCTTGAGCGCAGCGAGATCTTTAGCGTCAACGAGGGGATGATTCAACGCGGGGATCGGATCCTGCCAGATTAGGTCTTGGGCCGGAACCTCTGAGCCGAGATACCGAATTTTCGGTCCCATATCGCGGTGGGTAAGTTTAAACCAAGCGCGGGCGAAGGCCTCGGCGAATTGATCGGGGTTAGCCAGGAAGCGCCGGGAAATTTTCTCGTAGGCTGGGTCAGCACGTAGCGCGATGTCGCTGGTGAGCATCGTCGGCCGGTGCTTTTTTGTCGCATCAAACGCATCGGGCACCGTGGCCGCGGCATCCTTGGCGACCCACTGATTGGCGCCTGCTGGGCTCTTGACCAATTCCCATTCGTAGCGGAACAGATTTTCAAAATAATTATTGCTCCACTGAGTCGGCGTGGTGGTCCAAGTGACCTCGAGGCCGCTGGTGATAGTGTGGGCGCCCTTGCCACTGCCGTAGCTATTGGTCCAACCCAAACCTTGCTCAGCAAGGCCAGCAGCTTCGGGCTCGCGGCCGACGTGATCAGCCGAGGCAGCGCCATGGGTTTTGCCGAAGGTGTGTCCGCCAGCGATCAGCGCGACAGTTTCTTCGTCGTTCATCGCCATCCGCGCAAACGTTTCGCGGATGTCGCGGGCTGAGCCAAGTGCATCGGGGTGACCGTTCGGGCCTTGGGGATTAACATAGATCAGTCCCATCTGAACTGCGGCCAGAGGCTGCTCAAGGTCGCGATCACCGCTGTAGCGCTTATCGCCCAGCCAGGTGCTCTCAGCTCCCCAATAAACGTCTTCCTCTGGTTCCCATACATCGGCCCGCCCGCCGCCGAAGCCAAAAGTTTTAAAGCCCATCGATTCCAGGGCACAGTTGCCGGCGAGAATCATGAGGTCAGCCCAGGAGATTTTTTTGCCGTATTTTTGTTTGAGCGGCCAGAGAAGCCGACGGGCTTTGTCCAAATTAGTGTTGTCTGGCCAACTGTTGAGCGGCGCGAAACGTTGCTGCCCGGCCCCAGCGCCACCGCGACCATCGGCCGTGCGGTAGGTGCCGGCGCTGTGCCAAGCCATGCGGATAAAAAATGGACCGTAGTGGCCAAAGTCGGCCGGCCACCAGTCCTGCGAGTCCGTCATCAGCGCGTAGAGATCTTTCTTCAGCGCCGATAAATCGAGCGACTTGAATTCTTTCGTATAATCGAAATCAGCGCCCATTGGATCGGAAAGGGCGGAATTCTGATGCAGCATTTTCAGGTTAAGCTGATTGGGCCACCAGTCGCGGTTAGACTGAGCGCCCGCATTGGTGGGCCCCGCGGTCGGCTTAGGTGTCGTGCCGTGCAAGTGGGGGAAGGGGCATTTGCCGCCGGTGCTGCCAGTATGATTTTCCATGGTTTGATCGCAGGATAAGAAGTGGGGGATATAATGTTTTTCCCAAAGAAATGATGTTAACCAATAAAGCAAGGGCAGCCTTGAGCTCCTGGATCGAGCCGGGCGCGCCACTGCCAGTTCACTGAATTTTCATACGCAAATAATAGGCAAACTATTCCCTGAGGGCCCTAAGCTTTTCTTTAATTGAGTTGTTTTTTTACCTCTGGTCACGCGGTCCGGTGGTGGCATTGTCAGCTGCTCATGAGTCGCGTGATGTGTTATCGTTGCTATTGGCCGACCCGCCATTGTTGGTGCGGTTCGATTACGCCTATGCCGACGCGCACCAAGTTTGTGTTTTTGATGCACCCTTATGAACACAAGCGAGTGAAGGCAAATACGGGCCGACTGACCCACCTATGCTTGCGCGATAGTGAACTCCATTTGGGAATAAGCTTTGATGAGCATGCGGCGGTGCAGGCCTTGATCAACGATCCACACAATTTCCCCGTCCTGCTTTATCCGGGGCGCGACTCCCGTGATCTTTCAAAAAATGAATTACCCGTCACTGATTTGGCCGGCCGGCGGCTGGTGGTGTTTTTACTGGATGCCACGTGGCGACTCGTCCGGCCGATGCTGCGCACGAGCCTCAGTTTGCAAAAACTTCCGCGGATCATGTTTTCCAACGCCGCGCCGAGTCGCTACGTCATTAAACGCCAGCCGGAACCTGGTTGTCTCTCGACGCTCGAGGCGACGCACGAATTGCTGGTTGCGCTGGATCGATCGGGGCTCGACGTATATTCACAGCCGGAGCAATTGCTCGATTTGTTTCAGCGGATGCAGGAGTTCCAGATTCGTCGTACGGCTGAAAATGAGCTTCAGGGTGGTGATCGGCGACGCGGCCCGCGCGTCCCCACAGAGAGTCCCGCTAGCTCAATTCCGCTTGGGCCGAAGCGTCGTCGAATTTTTCCTGCGCCTGCGATTGAATCATAGGTATTGCCTGGCTGCCGACTTCACTCGCTGTTGCGTGGCTTGTCGCGGGGTTTGCTGGGAGAGTTGACCTCGGGCCCAACGCGCGGCCTGATGGGTCTATGGCTAGAAGTGTTGTTTTAGCAGGCACACGGCGCTGTGAAAGGTGCCGGCTTGCGCCGCGTTGGTGTATTTGCGAAGTGGATCACGGGGTTGCCTGTCCGCTGCAGATTGACGTGCTCATTCATCAGCGCGAATATTGGCGGCCTTCGAGCACGGGGCGGCTTATCAATCGGCTGATTCCTGCTTCTCGGCATCATCTCTTCCGCAGCGAAACACCGCCGTCGCCGGACACCATTGCGATGCCCGGGCGAGCGCTGTGGATTTTACATCCGCGGGGCGAGCCGCTCCCCACTGGAGTTCCCCCGGCTGAGGTGCAAGTGTTGTTACTGGATGGCAGTTGGCGCGAAGCGGCCCGTATGTCATTAGTGACGGCTTCTTGGGGGCGTTTGGTACGATTGCCTATGACCGGTCCGAGCCGGTACGGCCTACGAGAGCATCAGCAGGAAGGGAAATATTCTACGATGGAGGCCCTTCTTTTTTTGCTGACCGCCTTCGGTTTATCGACCGAGGCCAGCCAGTTGCAGCTGCAGTTTGAGCTGCACGTTTATGCTGGCTTGCGCGCCCGGGGCGCCAAAGCCGCGGCGGAGGAATTCTTAGTCACATCGCCAATTCGCGAAGCTTTTCCTGATCTATTGAAAAAGTTCGCTTCCTTAAAAATGAATGGCGATGCGCGGCGATAAATTCCTCGGGCTTGCGCGGGGACGCTGCTTCTGGCAATTTAAGGAATGCAACTTTTACGCTCGGGGCTGCTGGTTGGGGCCGCGTTAATTTTACTGGGCTGTGGCCCCACTCAGTCGGTGGTCCCGCTGGCTCCAGTCATTGATGAAGCGGCTCTTCGGCGGTTAGAGCTTTTTGGAGAGAGTGCGCAAGCAGCGGAGATCGTGTGGCGTTCGAGTGGGCTAGGGATTCAGATCATCACGCCGGGCGAGGGGGCAGCTCCTACGCTGGCGGATCGCGTTCGGGTGCATTATATTGGTCGGCTCAAGGATGGTAAAATTTTTGATGACTCCCACCAGCGCGGTAAACCTTCAGATTTTACGGTCAATCGGTTGATCACCGGCTGGGCCGCCGCCATGCCCGCGCTCAAGCCGGGCGGTCGGGCGATTTTTTTTATCCCACCGAGTCTCGGCTATGGTGGCATGCGCTCAGGAATCATTCCGCCAGTGTCAGGATTAATTTTTGAAGTTGAGCTGTTGGCTGTTAATCCAGAGCCGACAGTCAAAGCGGGTGGGGCGGCCGAGCATTAACGCCGGGTAAACTCATCCTTCGGGAGTCGAAATTGATTGGGCCACAGATCGCCCTGAATTCAGCGCCCCGCTGGGAAGGTCGATTTGAAGGCAGCCAGGTCGATCTTGCGAATGCGCAGCCGGCTCAATCGGTGCTGGTCGCCTTGGCCGCCGGCACAATACGCTAGAAGCACGGACTTAGTGGTGAAGTGGATCGCGGTGTAGCAATAGCCCTCTTGGGTAGCCTCATTCTGATCGACGAGAAAGGCGGGGCCCCAGCTAGCGTCGGTGGTGCCATCACCAATCGCGCCAACGAGGGGTGTGCGGTCTCCGCCGGGTTTTGCGAGTGGTCGAGTTTGGTAGTTTGGAATGGGATTCCAAACGGCCAGCAGCAGCTTCGAGTCGGGTAGTCGCTTAATCGAGAGCGGTGAGACGGGCGAGCTAAAGCGGGAGGGTTGGGGGACCGTCCAAGTGTTGCCCCCGTCATGGGAGAAAAATTCATATTGGCGGCCAAGGTCGGTACGAGCATAGCCCCACAGCACGCCATTGGGCATTTCGACGACGCCAGGTTCTTGCAAACCGGTGGTCGTGTGGGGGCTTGGAAGGGTGCAGGTTTGCGCCGCCTCGCGCCACGTGCGGCCATCATCATCGGAAAGGAAAAAGGAGGCAATGCCCCGCCAGTCGAGTGCATCTGGTTCGTTGGCATCGTGAAGTTTCCGGTGCAACGCGACTGGAATAAGTAAGCGCCCTGAGCTCAGACGAATGACGCGGTCATTGTTCATCACGTAATATTCGGAGGCAGCCATGCACTCGACGGGATCCGACCAGGTGACCCCTTCGTCTGCTGAGCGACGAAGACGCGAGCGCACATCGTGCCAGCTGTTTCGTAAAGCATAGAAGAGACCAAGATCACCGTTGCCCAAACGAAGCAGGGAGACGCTCATTACATTCATGGCTTTGGTCTCACCTGGCGTGGCGAGAATCGTGTCGCCACTCCAGGTCTCGCCGTCATCTGACGAGGTGCGCATAGCCAATACCGCCTTCGCGTGGTCATCAAAGGCATCTCCGACGAAATGACTATAAATCAATAACAGGCGTCCGTCTTTTAAGGTAACAAAAGAACCTTCGCTATTGCGAGCGTTGCCGGGGCTCGGCGCGAGTTCCAGCACACTGTGACTCGTGGCTAGACGGGTCGCGGTTGTGCCCGCAAGGGCTGCGGCTTGGCTAGAAGACAGAGTCGTCAGCAGGCTGAGGATCAAGGTGAGTGGCAGATAGCGGGGGAGATGAATCATAAAAGAACAGGCAAATAATTGATCAGGGCGCGGGATGAATAAAGCCAGTTTTGGGCTGGGGATTTCGAATGAATGCAAAGAGGGCGCTAAAGCTTAAAGCGTGAGCTGCCTGTCATTTCTCCTGGCAGGCCTCCCGCTAGCTTCGTGGAGGCATTAGCTTGGCCTTCACCGGCTAGGGTTTTTCTGAAGCGGACTCGGTTGGCCTTGGCGTTAAGCTGGCGCGCCGAAACAGCCAGGCGGCTCCGACATACATAATAATAAAGAATGCATTGAGGACTAAAATTACCAGCCAGGCCGGCACTGAGGCAGGAGTGATTTTTAAAAATAGCAGCGCAATCACAGGGACCAAGGCCTGAGCGAAGGCCATTGCAGATAACGTGCGAGCCATGCCTGGCGGCTGACCGCGCGTTATGATGGTGCCGATAATTCCTACTCCAAGGACGCCCGCATACAGGAGGTTAGCGGGATTGCCCTCATCCCCGATGATTCCCACGGCGAGGTTTACCCAGATGAGGATGAATACCGCCGCGAGAGCAACCGCGATAGCCGTTCGATAGGCTCGATTGCCAGTCGCTTGGCTGGCTAGTTCGTAGGCACCGCCTGCGCCAGCCAACATGGCGGCAAAGATCATAAAATCAGCAAGCTCCCACGAAACTTCTGTTGTGTACTGCATCGCCAGCCACGGCAGCAGCAGCATAAATCCGGCGACGCTCCAGCGAGCTATTCGCCAGAATTTATCGCTCCTTATTTTATTATTTTTCATTTTTACCGGTCAGCCCGGCATTCCCGGGTTCAGTAATTTACGAAGTGAGGCTTCATGAGAAATCTTGCTCATGGGTTGAAGGGAGGGCTTATAATTTCCGGCGGTGCAGGGTTAAATTAACCCGCACATTCTTTAACTGATGCGCCCCCAGCCTAGCCTAGCTCAAGCAAGATCGTCGGGTTAGCCGTGGAGCAGGTCTAATGATTTTCCTTTGAGCGGAAAGATGGGGTAACCGAGACGCTTGGAGCCGATCTCCTCGAACGTGATACTGATCATAAAGTCTTTGACCAGGAATTGCAGGAAATCGCGCTTGTTCATAAGGAGACAGCGCGCGGGGGTGCGTGCGACAATCGTCGCGGTGGCATCGCTATTTTGTAGATGGCTGATTTCTCCAAAGAAATCGCCAATTTTGAGTGCCGCTATTTCTTCTTTACGGCGCTGCACGGAAAGTTCGCCCTCGTAGAGTAGATAGAAAAATTCATTATACTGGTTCTCAGAGGTGAGGGTGCTCCCTTTAGCGAAATCCTGGATAAATGAATTTTCGGCGAAAGCATGCATCGCGTGCGGGGCCCAATTGCGGGAGAGTGGGATCCGGTGAAGGAAGGCGATTTTCTGGATGGTGAGCTCAATCGTCTCACGAGACATTTTAGGGAACACGAGTTGTTCAAAGACCGGCCGTGAAAAAGCGAGCAGGACTGAGGGCTGAAGGCTCCGGACTGATCGGATGGCAGGGGTGCGGATGGCAAGGTCATGTGAGAGGGAGCTGGGGTGTTTTTCTAAAATGAGCCCGGGAAGGCGCGGCTTTTAAATCTATAGAATCAGTCAGATTGTTTATCGATTTTGACGATAGCTAATCAGCCGATAATTTATCAAGAGGGCAATTACCTAACTGAACCCCATCTTACTATATGAAAAATAGGAGTTATTACCTATCATGCATAGGCTTTATTACTTATCGTTAATTATATATTATGAGCATGGCGCGGCGGGATTACGCGGCCGTGCTTTTTCGTGGCACGGCGCCGCCTGTGCATTTCTAGCAATGGCCATTCCGCATGAAGCCGCCTCGGAATAAGGGCGACTGGTGATAGTCTCCTCGCCGCTTTTTAGCTCGCAGGTTCGTAATCGAGGTAGGGGGCCAGCCACTTTTCGGTCGTGCTGGCTTGCAGCTTTTTGCGCCGAGCGTAATCGTGTACTTGATCGCGCGGTAACTTGCCGACCGCAAAATATTTAGCGTCGGGATGATTGAAATACAATCCGCTGATGCTGCTGGCGGGGAGCATAGCGCAAGACTCTGTGAGCGTGATGCCGGTGGCCGCGGGTACCGCTAGAAGTTCAAAGAGCGTAGTTTTTTCAGTATGATCAGGGCACGCTGGGTAACCAGGCGCAGGACGAATTCCGCGATATTTTTCACGGATCATATCTGGCATCGTTAAATTTTCCGTCAAACCGTAGCCGGAGTAATCGCGCGCTTGCTTGTGTAGCAATTCAGCGAGGGCTTCAGCCAGACGGTCGCCGAGCGCTTGGGCCATGATTGCTTGGTAGTCGTCGTGTTGAGCGCGAAATTCAGCGGCAAATGCTTCCACCCCGTGACCAACGGTGACCGCGAAGCCTCCCAGATAATCTCGCCGGCCCGATTCTTTTGGCGCGATATAATCGGCTAGGCAGTGGTTGTACTGATCGGCCGGCTTTTCGTTTTGCTGCCGAAGAAAGTGAAAAGTAGTGAGGATCTTGGTTCGCGTTTCGTCAGTATAAATTTCCACGCTATCTCCGACTGCATGGGCGGGCCAGAAGCCGAGGACTGCTTGCGCGGTGTAACGTTGCTCTGCGACGATTTGCGCGAGCATTTTTTGAGCATCAGCGTAGAGTTTCGTCGCTTCTTCGCCCACGACGTGATCAGTGAGAATGTCGGGGAAGCGACCGTGGAGCTCCCACGCCGAGAAAAAAGGCGCCCAATCAATAAACTTAACGATCTGGCTGAGCTGTAATTTATGGGTCGACGCTGACTGGAGCGACGCTGGCGCCGAGGTATAAACCCGGGGGCCAATAAATTCTGGTTGGGCGATGGCGATGGTCGACCAGTCTGTGGGTTGCCGGCGCGCGCGGGCTTCCGTGAGCGTGAGCATTTTTCGCGCCCCTTGGCGGTCCGCAAAATCGAGTCGCTGCCGTTCTTGCTTGGCTCGCAAATCTGCGCGGTAAGCGGGCTGGTGTTCTGGATTGAGCAATTGGGCGACGACGCCGATGACCCGCGAGGCGTCGAGTACGTGACAGACAGGTTCTGGGTAGTGCGGGGCAATTTTGATTGCCGTGTGGGCAGCCGACGTGGTGGCGCCTCCGATCAGTAACGGGAGTTTAAAATTAAGCCGCGACATCTCTTTCGCCACGTGGACCATTTCATCGAGGGAAGGGGTGATGAGACCGGAAAGCCCGATGACATCCGCACTTTTCTCTTGGGCGGCCGCGAGAATTTTTTCGCAGGACACCATCACACCAAGATCGATGACCTCATAATTATTACAGGCGAGGACCACGCCAACGATGTTCTTGCCGATGTCATGCACATCGCCCTTGACCGTTGCCATGACGATCCGGCCCTGCGCGCGGGCGACGCCGCCGGCGGCCACAAGTTGCTTTTTCTCTTCCTCCATGAACGGTTGGAGGTAGGCGACGGCTTTTTTCATCACGCGAGCGCTTTTGACTACCTGCGGCAGAAACATTTTACCGGAGCCGAAAAGGTCGCCCACCACGCGCATGCCCTCCATGAGCGGGCCTTCAATAATGAGCAGAGGTTTGCCGTATTTCTGGCGGGCCTCTTCGGTGTCGATGTCAATGAAAGCGTCGATGCCCTTCACGAGGGCATGACTAAGTCGCGCTTCAATCGGCGCTTGGCGCCAGGCCTCAGTGTTTTCAACTTTAGCTTCTTGGTTTTTATTGGGGCCGGCGGCCGCAGCTTTTAATTCTTCCCCGAGCGTGACCAGTCTTTCAGTGGCATCGGGCCGGCGATTCAGCAGGACATCCTCGACGTGCGTGAGGAGAA
>Ga0114974_10000052_pt1 | contig 89544 bp, 63 predicted proteins | sample S_130206_EF_Meta_FD_87318 | JGI IMG/M metagenome (GOLD analysis project Ga0114974, IMG submission 87318) | Freshwater microbial communities from Lake Simoncouche, Canada to study carbon cycling - S_130206_EF_MetaG | ecosystem: Environmental > Aquatic > Freshwater > Lake | place: Lake...
CACCACCGAAAACTGCATTTGTTTCGGCCATAGTCGCTTTGATGAAAGAGTGACCCACACGCGTGCGCACGGGAATACCACCATTTTCAAGAATGACCTCCGGCACTGCACGGCTTGTGATCAAGTTATGAATAACCGACGAACCTGGCGACTTCTCCAACTCACGTTGCGCAATGATCGCGGTGATTGTCGAAGGGCTCACCAACTCACCACGCTCATCTACAACAAAGCAACGGTCAGCATCGCCATCAAAAGCAAGGCCAAGATCTGCGCCAATTTCCTTCACTTTGGCTTGCAGATCTACGAGTGTTTCTGGATCAATTGGGTTTGCTTCATGGTTAGGAAACGTGCCGTCGAGCTCGTAATACATCCGAGTGACGTCCAGCGGGAGAGCAGCAAGTCCGGCTTCAGCTTCAAGTACGGCTGGAGCTGTGTAACCACCCATGCCATTGCCCGCATCGACCACAATTTTTAAACGTCGAATCCCAGAAACATCCACAAGTTCGCGCATGTAGTTGGCATAGTCCGTGAGCATGTCTTGGTTGCGGGAAACTCCGCGTGGCCCGTCATATGCACCGACTGCCTCTTGCTCAACCATCTCTTTGATTGCGCGTAACCCAGAGTCTTGACCGACGGGCGCAGCACCTGGCCGGCAAAGTTTGATGCCGTTGTATTGAGCCGGATTGTGGCTGGCAGTGAACATCGCACCAGGCAGCTCTAATGTGCCTGAAGCAAAATAAAGTCCGTCAGTGCTGGCTAGACCGATCAGCACAACGTCGACACCTTGGTCCATCACACCGTTGGCAAAGGCAGCTACGAGCTCTGGCCCTGAGGGCCGCATATCGTGACCAATGACCACCGCGCCCGGGCCACCATCACGAGCAGCCAAATTGAGCACTGAAACAAAGGCTCCGCCGATGGCATAGCAAAGGTCACTATCGAGTTGGTCGGGGTAGATACCGCGGACGTCATAGGCCTTTATAACCAGATCAAGATTGCGCACGAGAACTAAGGCTACCGTTTCGCTGGAGTGAGTCGCCCGACCTAGAGGTCTTCGTGCGGGTATTGCTCGTTCGACGAAGGATTGTCATATGAGGTGTCATGGGTCAACACCCGTAAATGACCGCGCCTTGTTCCTTCAACAGTGCCGTGTGGAGCAGGTGGATGATCGACGTCACCACCAGGTACATACCGCGGACGCGCTGCTTCGCGAACTGCATTTGCTAAAGCCTCAAGATCGTCTGACGTTGGCTTGAGCGCATCTGGGTCAGGAGTAATCCGAACTATCTCCCAGCCTCGTGGAGCGGTAAGTCGCTCACTGTGCATCTGGCAGAGGTCGTAGCAATGCGGTTCTGCGTACGTGGCTAATGGCCCTAGAACCGCAGTTGAGTCTGCATACACGTACGTCAGAGTCGAGACTGCATACCCTTGGCATGAAGGCTTAGAACAACGACGGCGAGCCACATCGGAACGCTAATGCCACAACACAACAACCGGGTGCAGGACGCGCCGCTACTTGCGAACCGACAGACCTGGGTCTTCATGTGCAGCCGGAACTCGAACTTCTGTTCGTAGCGGCTGCCATGGATATCCCGTGACAAGATCGCCGAAACGTGAAGATTCCAACACCTCATGAGCAATCAAGAATGGGGATGAATTTTGCGGAGTAACGACCACGGTGAACCAAGCAGCACTTTGACTAAGGCTGAGCGGCAGCCAGACAACCGACCCTGCAGGGATGGTGACGTCTTGCATTTGCACTGGAGTGCTCACTTGGTCTTTGCCAAGGTAGGGCAACAAACTGATCTGCACTTTGGCCTCACCCTTTGGTGCAGTGAGCGCTACTCGCACACGAGTTGAGCCTTGCACGGGAAGTCCACTCACTGCGGCAGTTGTCGTCAGCGGTTGAACCCCAGTTGCATAAGCCGTGTCATTTTGTTGACGCTTGGTGCCGAAGAACTGACGCATTCCCGCAACGATCGGCGTATCTGATGTGAGTTCAAGCGTTGCTGGTTGGCCCTGAACAACCGAAGACATATCCATGCTGATCACCGAGTCGTTAGGCACGGTCACGCGATCGCGTTCTGCCGGCTGGAAGGACCCGTCTTTGGTCATCACTCGAATCGAAACTTGAGCGTCAGATCCGCCGGGAGCAGCAATCGCAAGTACTCGCACGCCCTTGCCAGGAAATACGCCTGGCACATAGACCGTCGTTGCAGGTGCTGCTGCTCTTGGTACCCATTCAGTTCCCACTGAATGTAGCCCCGACATTTGATCATCATCAACTGAAGCACCAATGCGACCAGTGCGAGCGATCACGTGTATCGCCGTTGTGGTGATACCTGGGGCTAGCGCATCCATGCGCACATACATTCGTTGCTTTGGATTGACAACAAGTCCACGACCTGCAGGAGCATCCACCACGCCATCGGGTCCGTAAATTACTAAATCAATTGACGCAGCAAAGGAATCAGGATTGACCAGCACCACGCGCGTCTGGCGGCCAGCCACCGCGCCACCGCCTACAAACCAAAAATCTGAAGCAGCCGAGTCACACGGCGTGCTCGCCATGCCTCGTCCTTGGCCACGTGGATCGCGGCTCCATTGATTTGCAATCAAACCTGGCGCCAACGAACCGGTACCGATGACACTGATCGGAGGCAAGCGTCGGCCGCCGCCTGCAATTTCCGTCTGAGCACCGGGTGACGTGAGTTTGGCTTGAACTTTAACTTTTCCAGCAAGTGTGGTGATGCTGACATTGCCATCACCTTGATTTTGGCCCGGTTGCCCTGGCACGACAACTGCCGTCATGCGCGACCCTGCTTGCGCACCAACTCCAGGTTCTGGGCATAACAACACTGATGAGGCAATCGGTTCTACTTGCGTCGTTGAGTCATTCACAGCATTGATGCCGTACTGCCCGATAACACCCAAGCCAACTATCAGAGCCACACTGATGAAAGCCATGCGAAGGTACAGCGTCGAGGTAGTTGAAGCTTTGGATTGCACTTCTGCTGTTTCAGCGCTCGTGGATTCAGTCATGAATTCATCACTCATGTCGCACCGCCTCGGCAGGGAATCCTGAGCCCTCAACGTCAGGATCTATCTCATCAACCCGGCGAGCAGGAAGTGAGAGAACGACAAGCACGATAAACACAATGAGTTGGAGCCACATCCAGAGTGAGCGCGTGGTCTGACTGAAACTCACTCGAACATGAACAGTGTCTTTGGGTACGACAAAGGCTTGAGACCAATTCAATGCTCCCTGAACTGTGACTGGCTCTAATGATGACTCTTCTCCCGTGGCATCATCGATCGCGACAGCGCTCCACTTGCTGCTTGCGAGTTCGCCGACAACGAGTTGGCGTTCCGTGGTTGCTGCTGCGATCTTTTGATCCAGATATGGCGTCGTTTCCACTCCAACAGCAGCCGTGAACTCTGGGGTGCCGCTGACCACGTCAAGTTCACTGGCAACACCATCGGTAATTAAGCGAGCTCTCGACGTCACTCCGTCAATCCCCCACAAGACTTCGCCTGCCTCGCTAGACAACCGCCGTAGACCCGGTTCGCCATCAAGGATGGGAATCAAACCCGTTGAAGTACCACGCACGAGCGAGATGTACCGCACTCCGTAGCCGCTTAAGTGAGCGATCTCAGCGCCGCCCCGGCCAGATGTCAACGCAGCAACATCAGCGTCAAGCGGTAGCCAGACATCACCTGGGGGTGCCATATCTGCATCGCCAAGCACCGCGCCTGGGCCGTTGAGCAAGGTATAGAGCACTTGCCCGGCGCCGGCTTGTCGCAGCATCAAGGTGCGAGGAGCTTGCGGACCAACAGAGTCAGCTGCAACAAAGGCCGGAACTGCGCTTGCTGGGGCCTTGTGGAGTTCATCGGCAGCCGTAGGCAGCCACAACACAGCTGAACCCAGTGGGGTCAGTACCGCGAAAATCGCTATCAGCACGGCAAGTGGCTGTTCCAAACTGAAACTTGAGCCAACCATTGTTTGACGTAGTCCATCGGCGCCTAGCGCTGCGGCCAAGATCAGGCCAGCACCCCAAACTAACGTGGCCGGCCCCGGCCAAGGTCGAATCGCATCTGTGGCTCCGGGAGGAGTCACCAGCACGATGGTTTGCAAGATCGCGAACATTAACCCGATGATGCTCAAGCCCATAGAAAGTGCAATCTGCATTGAGCGGTCGCGACGCAGTAGCGCGAGAAATCCTGCAGCAACTAAGCCAGCGGTGATCCAAACTGGTGTCATGCCCGGGCCACCGGGATGCAGAAGAAAGACTGAAATCGGCGAAAGATCTGGATCGCTCAAGTTGTGCTCTCCAGAACCGATCAAGAAGCGCACCGGCTGAACAAACCACTGCAGACTCCATGGCGCGAGCAAAATAACTGGACCGATGATCGCAATCGCCAAACGCTTCAAAAGTTGCTTGGACTCTTGGGGGTCGCGACGCCAACTCGTAATGCCCAAGGCAAGGGCAAAGATCAAAGCGATCAACCAAAACAGTGGGATTGCAGCGATCAAAATTGAAAGCAATAACGCGGTGCCAGCTGCACGACGAACCGATGCAGTGCTAGTTGCCAAACGAACGCAAGACCGAACCGCGAGGGGGAACGCGATTGCAGCGATGACCGTGCCTAAGCGCCCGGCTGTCATTGCACCCGTAACAGATGGAAGAACCGCATACATCACTGCGGCCCACACTCGCACAGGTTGGCTCAGTATCACTCCGCGCAAGGTGAAGTACGCAGCCCATCCCGCAAACGCGAGTCCGAGCAACATAACGATTTGCGCAGTAAGTGCGCTCTTACCGAGGAACGCGATTGAAGCAACAAAGAGTGTCAATAAATAAGGGGACGCTGGCGTACTGGAACCAGGACCGACGTCGTGCCAGCCTCGGGTGTACATATCCCAAAGATCTGTTGCTCCATCTGGCGTTGGCAATAGCGCCCCACCTTGCAACACGCCATCACCCCACCACAAGGCATGCGTCGCGATGATCGCAAACACCATGAGCGAAAGCACCATGATCACACTTGGACGCCACACGATTCGTTTGAGTAAACCTGAACTCGAAACATCGAGAAAATCAGATTCACCATCGGTTGGACCAGTCTCGCTAGCACCCGCTGACAAGGAGGCTGCTGATTCACTTGTCGACGCAATACCGATCAATGCCTCAAATGTTTGCCTCAACTGCCAGGCCAAACGCGGCCGCAAACTATTCACTACAGAAACGGGCTCAGTTGAAGTCTGGTGAATGCGATGACGTGACTCAGCAAGCCTCGACGGATGCCGAGCAACGCTCAACACTGCCTTCACTTCATCGCCTGAGGCGTTGAAGTCTTTTCCTAACAAGAACATGAGTGCGCGAAGTGCGCTACCGAGCAATAACCGGATTGCAATGAAAGGACTTGCGATAAGACTGCTTTGAGCCAGCAAAACGTGCACTGCCGCTTCGCGATCGGCGCGATGTGGATGCGGCGCTAAATCGGAAATGCGTCGGGCGTGCGCCGAAGCCTCTCGGTGATGAAGCACAGCATTTGTGGCGACAACCACGCGTTCACCAGCGCGATGCGCTCGCCAACAAAGATCGAGGTCGTCGCGAAATAGTGGGAGTTGCGGATCGAATCCATTCATGCGATCCCAGAGGTCACGGCGAATCAACATGCCTGCTGAACTCACGGCAAGTACGTCGCGATCGCCATCATGCTGACCTTGGTCATGTTCGCGTCGCTCTAAGCCGGTGAAACGACGTCCGGCACCCGTCACACTGAAGCCAGCTTCCAGTAACAGGCGTTGATCGTGCCAGCCAAGAATTTTCGGCCCAAGGATCGCCACACTCGGCTGGTCATCTGCTGCGTCGAGTAACTCTTCCAAACATGAAGCGTTCGGAGCGCTGTCATCGTGCAAAAGCCACACCCAGGTGGCGAGCTCCTCTGATTCTGAAGATGGTTCTACCTGCACCTCGCCTACATGGGCCAGCCCAGCCAATACTGCAGAGCCAAACCCGACCAAACGATCAACCACGATTACTCGGTCTGAGCCCAGCGATCTGCGCAACAGATTTGGGCTGTCATCGTGAGATCCGGTGTCTACCCCAACGACAGCATCCGCGTGACGCGTTTGGTTGGCCAGCGTGGTCAGCACCGCCGGTAGCCAGGTTGCCCCGTCGTGCGAAACCACCACAGCGGTCACGTGGTGATGGCGGCGAGGAAGGATCGAAGGACTTCCATCTTGGGAATCGCTGAACCACTCCGACCAGGCCTGATCTTCGGTGGCAGTTGCTTCGTGGACTACTTCTACTGATTCTTCGTGCGGATCAGATTGGTCTGCTGGACTGCGCTGGTCCTCATCGAGCCCGATGACCTCGAAATCATCAAAGGGTGTCGGCGCCGTGGCATCGGCTAGGTCATCTGGTGCTTGGAGCTCGCCAGTTTCCGGGTCTTTGGATTCTGGCTGCACTCTCTCATTCTAGATGGTTTAAGAGATAGCGCGTTTTTTGAGCCGGCGGCGCTCTCGCTCTGACAGCCCACCCCAGATACCGAACCGCTCATCTTGCTCAAGGGCATATTCAAGGCAATCGGTGCGGACATCGCAGCTCAAGCAGACGCGCTTGGCCTCGCGGGTGCTGCCGCCCTTTTCTGGGAAAAAGGCCTCAGGATCAGTCTGAGCGCAGAGCGCCTGCTCTTGCCAGGTGAGCTCTTCAACGTCAGACAGTGGAACTAATGTCAGACCTACTGTGTTGTTGTCGGTCACGTGGTGGACCTCCTCGACCCTTCGAAATGCGGAAACACTTCTGCTCAAGCCGTATTACATCGGTGTCATTTACCATCCGTCAACCCGAAACCCGACAAATCGCGCTTTGTTTTCAAGAAATTAACCCGACACGCCGTAAAAGGTACAAAAAGTCCTCTTTTAGGGGGACCTGCTCACGCCGTCTCACGACTTGGCAGGATGGCCTCATGAATTCATTCCCGTCCCGCATCACGGTTCTTGCCGGGGGCATAGGGGGTGCCAGATTCTTGATGGGGCTTCTGGCCCATCTGCATCATGCCAACCCCGACGGTCAAGGTGGTACCGCAACCACGGTCACGGTTATCGGCAATACCGGCGATGACATCTGGGTCCATGGGGTTCGGGTCTGCCCAGATCTCGACACCGTGATGTACACCCTTGGTGATGGCATTAGTCACGAGCGCGGCTGGGGCCGCGAGGGTGAAACTTTCTCAGCAAAGGATGAGTTAGCCGCCTACGGAGTTGAGCCAACCTGGTTTGGTTTAGGCGATAAAGACCTGGCAACCCACTTAATTCGTACCCAGTCCCTTGCGTCCGGCTTCACCCTGACTGAGGTCACCGCAGCTCTTTGCGATCGCTGGCAGCCCGGGGTGACCTTGTTACCTATGAGTAATGAGCGGGCTGAGACTCATGTGATCGTGGATGACCCCGATCAGGGTCGTATCGCCATTCATTTCCAGGAGTGGTGGATCCGCCACCGTGCAGCTTTACCTGCCCACGGATTCGTGCTTGTCGGTATTGAAGACGCCAAGCCGGCACCTGGAGTTCTCGAAGCCATCCATGACACAGATCTGGTGATTTTCCCGCCAAGCAACCCAGTGGTCTCAATTGGCACGATCCTGCAGGTTCCAGGAATTGCAGAAGCCGTACGAACCACAAAAGCTCCTGTGATTGGCCTCTCACCCATTGTTGGTGGCGCACCAGTGCGCGGAATGGCTGATGCTTGCCTGACCGCACTCAACATCGAGACAACCGCTGCCGCAGTTGCGCTGCATTACGGAGCTCGCAGTAACGGCGGCTTCATTGATGCCTGGCTCGTTGACACCCAAGACAGCGAAAGCGTTGGCCTTCTTGAACAATCAGGCATTCGCACAAAGGCAATTCCACTTATGATGACCGACGTCGATGCAACCGAAGCCATGGCTGCACACACACTCAACTTCGTCTAAACATTAAGGAAGCCATGCAGATTGTTGCAGTGCCGGGCCTACCCCGCATTGATAGTTCCAGCAATCTTGCGCAACTTATTTTCGATTCACTGATTCAATGGCCTGACGACACAACTGGTCTAACCGATGGCGACATCGTCGTCATCACGAGCAAAGTTGTTTCAAAGGCAGAAGGAAATGTCGTTGCCTCTCACAATCGCGACGAACTGATCGATTCACAATCGGTGCGAACCTTGGCAACAAAACATCACGCCCGCGGAACCACACGCATCGTGCAAACCCATCACGGACTGGTGCTTGCCGCTGCTGGAATCGACGCAAGCAATGTTGAGGCCGGCTTTGTCGTGTTGCTACCTCAAGATCCGGATGCGTCGGCTCGGCGCATCCGCAAAGAACTTCACACTCTCACCGGAAAGCATCTTGCCGTGATCATCACAGACACGATGGGCAGAGCTTGGCGCAACGGACTTACCGATAATGCCATTGGTATTGCTGGACTTTTAGCCCTCGATGATCACACCGGCAAGCAAGATCAGTTCGGCCGAACTTTAGAAATGACCGTGATCGCGATCGCTGATGAAATCGCCGGTGCAGCCGATCTCGTGAAAGGAAAATCTGCCGGGAACCCTGTTGCAATCGTGCGCGGCATGAGTCAATACGTCACTACCGATGACGGATCAGGGGCTGCACTACTTATTCGTGCGCAAGAAGAAGACCTCTTCTGGCTTGGAACTGCTGAAGCAATCCAAGCAGGCCGCCGATCCGCAGCCTCACATCGACGAACCGTACGAAACTTCACCGAAGCACCTGTAGGCGACGAAGTGATCCACGAAGCAATCGCTGCAGCGTCCACTGCACCTGCACCTCACCATTCAACTCCGTGGCGTTTTCTCATCTTGCGTGATCAACCTGTGCGCACAGCGCTTCTTGACGCAATGCGAGATAAGTGGATCCAAGACCTTCGATCACACGGCAATTTGGACGATGAGCAAATCAACAAACGGCTTGCTCGAGGCGACATTTTGCGCTCCGCGCCAGTGGTCGTCATTCCATTTATTGATCTTGATGCAGGTGCGCACATCTATCCTGATGACGCCCGCAATGCTGCAGAACGTGACATGTTCATGGTTGCAGGAGGCGCAGCGGTGGAAAACATGTTGGTATCACTGGCTTCACAAGAGGTGGGAGCAGCCTGGATCGGATCTACACTTTTTTCTGCAGATACCGTGCGAGCAGTTCTAGAAATTCCGAGTTCGATGCAGCCGCTGGGCGCAATCGCAATTGGTTATGCAGCGGGCAGTTCAAAAGATCGGGGTACTCTCGAACCTCAAAAATTCATTATTAACTAGTCGCTGCTTAACCTGGCTTCTACTTATGACGCCGGCGACGGCCACCAAATACAAACCCTGCTCCCACCAGCAAGAACATCAGCGTGATGCCGCCGATGACAGCTGCTTGCCGAGCGCTTAATGCGAAGCCACCTACCAATGAATCGCCTCCTGCGACTTCAGCGCCTTCACTTTCATTAACCGGCACGACGGTCACTCCGACACTTACCGTCGTGAGTTTGCCAGATTTGGAGACTCCGTCAATCTTGACGGTGTGACTGCCAATAGCGATCGATTCCGGGATCACGAAGTGTGCAGTGAAACTGCCTGCAGCATCCGCCACCAATGTTCCAAGATGGGTCGGCGTGGAATATATCCAGAAATCCACTTCAGTACCCGGCTTGTAGCCAGCTCCTTCGATATCAACAAAAGAACCTGATGAAACCAAGAGTGACCCATCTTGACCAACTGTTGCCGGTTTACCTCCCGTTGCAATTGACGTAAGTCTGACACTTATGTCTTCTGGTAAATCCACTTGAATGCGGCTTTGATCAATAATTCGAATGACGGTCTGCTCAGCTTGGCCGTCAACAATTGCTACTGCTTGACCAGGGACTACTTCGCGGATCCCCACACCGGGCTTCGGTGCGGTTGGGTAAGCCGGTGTTGCGGTTGGTATCGAGACTGGACGCAATGGTGCTGGCCGCACTACCACCGGTGCCAGTGTCGACGAAGGAGCCGTGGCGTTAGACACCGGTGCTTGCGGGCTCGTTGGGGTGCGCGAAGGCTCCGTTGATCCTGCATCTGGCTCTATTGCAGCTCGGGGCTGAACCCGAACAACCGGACGAAGCCGCTCGACCACGTCAGCAACAATGGCAGCAGTTGCCGGTGCGGAACCACTGACCAACCAGTCTTCAGTATCGAAGAGATTGTTCAGGGCGGTCACTTGCTCAGCCGTAGTAACTTCGGTGTAGCCGAGCGCATGCCACTGATCTTGAGTCAGGGTGACGTTGTTGTTGTCGATGCCATCACAACCAGGCGACAGCGCGTTATAGGCATCAATCAACGCCTGCACCTCAGCGAAGGTGTCAGTTTGCGCAGCAGTCATTGTGGCCAGGTAATCGTTGATGCCGTCAAGATTCGCTAGCGTGACGCCGGAAACACCTGCCGCCGCAAAAGTTGAAAGTACTGGCTGGGTGTTATTTCCGGCGTAATCACGAATCACTGCCAGGGCTGCTGCCTGAGTGCTACGCACTGATGCCACCAATGCCTGGATCTCCCCTAGGGTGTCGACGCCGCTTACGTCATCGTTTGTGGCTTCAATAGCAGCCAGAATCAGCGCGAGGTTGGTGCTATCAACACCAGTGATGCCGATGGCCGTGAACGAAGTGATCGTGAGTGGTTGAGCTGGAGTTCCGCCAACTGCTGTGATGAAAATGTCAGCGACGATCTGCGCGTAGGCGTTGACCTCAGCAATCGTGTCGACCTGGGCCAGAGTCTTGGTGTCAAGAATTTCGTTGAGCAGTCCCGTCTTTGCGGAAGTGTCGATCTGAGTCAAGCCCATTGCCGCGTATTGGGTGGCGGTCAGGTTGACGTTGTTGTTATCGATTCCATCCGCACCTGCGAGCACCAAGTTGTAGGCATCGACTAGGGCCTGAATCTCAGCCGCTGAATCCCGCGCAGCTGCAGGAAGCGCCGCCAAAGCGCTGTTGATCGCAGCCATATTTGCGGAGGTCACACCAGTGATACCGGCATTACTGAAGTCGGCAGCATTAGGTGCAGAATTTGCGCCTGTGTATCCGCTGATGTTTGCCAAGGCTGCCGCCGTTGCATCTGCTACTGCTTGAGCCACGACGGCTGCAAGTGCAGCCAGCGTTGAAACACCCGAACCATTGTCAGCCGTAGCCGCGATAGCAGCCAAGATGTAGGAAAGATTTGCCGAAGTGACGCCCGGAATTCCGAGAGCGGCAAAGCTTGCCGCAGTCAGGGCTGGCGAAGCCGTTCCGCCAGCAGCCGTTGCCATGATTCCGGAAACGGCATCAGCCATAGCCACAAGCTTGCTTTGTGGCGTAACCGCGGCAGAACCGCTCACATCGATCACATCGTTGAGCAGTGAAGTTTCAACAGCACTATCAATCGTTGACAACCCAAGGGCTTGGAACTGACTTGCTGTCAGATTCGCATTGTCATTGTTCAAGCTGTCAGCAGCCGCCAGCACCGCCACGTAAGCATCGACAACAGCTTGAACATCCAAAGTGGTGTCTGTCGCGGATGAACTCAGTGCAGCGATAGCTGAGTTGATAGCAGCAAGGTTGCCCGAAGTGATACCAGTAACTTCAGCGTTCGAGTAGTTGTCCAACGTCGGCACGTTATTACTGCCGTCATACGCCGCAATCACTGCAAGAGCCAAAGAGCGCACTTGCGCGGCCGCAGCCGTGGCAATTGCCTGGATCTTGGCGATGGAGTTCACCCCGCTGCCGTCGTCTGCGGTCAATGCAATGGAGGCCAGAACCGCTGCGAGGTTGGCTGGAGTGACTCCAGTAATGCCAAGCGCTGCGAAGTCAGCTGCGGTGAGTGCCGGCGAGGCCGATCCCCCAGCAGCCGTCACGCTGATCCCGTTGACGATATTTGCCAAAGTATTGAGTTCGGCGAAGGTGTCGACCGATGTTGGAGTGCCGCTGTCAACAATCACGTTCATCAACAAGGCTTCGGCATTGGTATTAATGACTGGAAGCCCGAGGAGTTGATACTGAGCGGCGGTGAGCGTTGCATTGCCATTAGCCAAGCCATCAGCTGCATTCAACAAAATGTTGTACGCATCAACAATGGCTTGAACTTCAGCGGAGGTGTCTGTTGCACTTGATGGCAACTGAGCAATCATCGAGTTGATCGCAGCCAAGTTCGAAGCACTCACGCCGCTAATCCCAGCCGCACTGTAGGTAGCAATCGTTGGCGCGGTATTCGTGCCGTCGTAGGCAGCGATGACCACGAGAGCATTTGCGGCCGCCGTAGCTGCAGCGCTAACGACTGCTTGAAGTGCACTCAGAGACGTAACCCCTGAGCCATCATCTGCAGTTGCGGCAATTGCAGCCAAGATCGCGGCCAAGTTATCCGCGGTGATGCCTGTGAGTCCAAGCGCAGTCAAACGAGCAGCTGTGAGTGCTGGTGCTGGAGTTCCACCAGCAGCTGTAGTGAAAATATCTACAACCGTTGCAGCCAAGGCATTCAATTCAGCAAGTGAATCAACACCTGCCGTTGCTTGCACATCCACTGCACTGTTCATCAGCGAGGCTTTAGCCGCTGAATCAATAGCGGTCACTTGCAAGACGCCGTACTGCGATGCAGTGAGCGCAACGTTGCTGTTTGCCGTGCCATCAGCGCCAGCTAATAACAAGTTATAGGTGTTTACGATGACCTGAACTTCAGAAATCGAATCCGTCTGACCGGCTGTAGCAACTGCGATCACTGAGTTGACCGCTGCAAGGTTTGCGCTTGTCACGCCGGTGATCGTGGCATTTTGGTAATCAGCAAGCGTTGGGGCCGAAGTGCCTTGTCCGTTGTAGCCGGTGATCACCGCAAGAGCTGCTGCTTTTGCACTTGAAATAATTTGATCGATAAGCGCTTGAATCTCAGCGAGGGTATCGACACCCGAACCATCATCAGCAGTTCCAGAAATTGCACCAAGCACCGCTGCAAGGTTTGCATCAGTCACTCCAGCAATACCCAATGATGCCAAGATCGCTGGCGTGAGTGCCGGTGATGCGTTTAGCCCGGCTGCCGTGGCCATGATTCCTGAGACCGCATTTGCGATGTCAATCAGTTCGGCTGCGGTATCAACCCCAGCTGCAGTCTTGACGTCAAGCACGCGATTCATCAACGAGACTTCAGTAGCCGTGTCAATCGCCGTAAGACCCAGTGCCGCGTATTGAGTAGCGATCAGATTGACGTTGTTGTTGCTCGTACCATCGACTCCCGTAAGCAGAGCGTTATATGCATCAATGAGCGCTTGAATCTCAGCAACGCTATTGCGTGATCCGGCAGGCAGGCTGGCAAGAATCGAATTAATCGCAGCGAGGTTACTCGCATCAACACCCGTGATCGAAGCGTTTGTGAAATCTGTGAGTGACGGAGCCGTATTGGAGCCGGTGTAACCGCTTATTGTGGCCAGGGCACCTGCTGTCGTGCTCACAATGTTTTGCAGTGCCGCAAGTGAGCTCACTCCTGAACCATTGTCAGCGGTTGCTGCAATTGCAGCTAGCACATCGGCGAGGTTGCTGCTAGTGACGCCAGTGATACCAAGTGCTGCTAGATCCTCGGCGGTCAGCGCAGGGGAAGGATTGCCGCCAGCTGCGGTCAGCAAGATCCCGGCAACAGTGTTGGCTAACGCGTTGAGTTCGGCAGAGGTATCAACTGCCGCATTAGAGAGCGCGTCAAGCACGCCATTCAGCAGGCTAGCCTTAGCCGCAGTGTCAATCTGGGAGAGCCCAATTGATGCGTACTGTGAAGCAGAGAGCGCAAGATCGCCATCCGCTGTGCCATCCGCGCCAGCCAAGATCGCGCTGTAGACAGCGCTGATCGTGCGAGCAGGAGTCGAGAACACGCCTACGTTGCCTGCTGCATCTGTTTGCTTGGCTGTTACTGAGTGTGCACCGGCCCCAAGGGATGAAACCACCGTGAGCGACCAGGTGCCACCAGCCCCAACAACTGCAGTACCGATCAACGTGGTCCCGTCGTAGACCGAAACAGTTGCGCCAACTTCACCCGTGCCAGTAATCACTGGGGTCAATGAATATGTGGTGAAGGCAGCAACTGTTGGCGCAAGCGGAGCCGTGACATCGATGATCAAGGTTGCAGCTGATGAGAGAGTTCCTGCATTGCCAACCTCATCAGTTGCACGGGCAGTAAGACTGTAGGTTGCCGTTGCCAAGGATGACGTGACGATTGTCCAGGCACCGGCGCCATCAGCAACCGCAGCACCGATTGGCACTGCGTTGCCCTGATAAAGCTGAACAGTTGAATTCGCCTCAGCGGTTCCAGTGATCGTTGGAGTTGCGAGGTTCGAAGAAATTGGAGATCCCGAGATCGCAGGCGCAGCTGGACCAGTCTGATCCACCACGATTGTTCCGGCAGCACCCAACACCGATTGGTTTTGCACTTCATCAAAAGCACGCGCCGTGAGAGTGTAAGTGGTGGCGGCCGGGAATCCGATCGAAGTTGACCAAGCGCCCAAACCATTGGCAGTAGCACTGCCCATCAACGTTGCGCCGCTGTAGATTTTCACCGTGGTTGACGGATCACTTGTGCCGGTCACCGTTGGCGCCAGCAGGGCTGTGCGCATCGATGTCACAACAGGTGAGGCTGGGGCACTCGTATCAACCGTGACGCTTGCACTCGCAGAAGCTGCCGATATATTGCCAGCTGGATCAGCGGCCTTCACTGTGATCGCATGGATGCCATCAGTCATCGCTGAAGCAGGTACGAAGGACCAGGCTCCGGCACCATTCGTCACGGCCGTGCCGAGCAAGGTTGGGCCGTCGTACACCGAGATTGTTGAACCCGCTTCTGCTAAGCCTGAGATCGATGGACGGCTTGAAGCACTGCTCGTCGATGCAACTGATGGTGCAGCAGGGGCGGCTGTATCAATCGTGACCGAAGCCTGACGAGCCGCTGATGAATTACCAGCACTGTCGCGAGCAACAACTGCCACGATATGGATTCCATCAATAAGTACACCTGATGAAGCCAGACTCCACACACCCGAAGCACTCGCTGTCACTATGTCGACCACGAGCCCATCAATCGTTACGAGAACCTGGGCGCCTGCTTCGACTGTTCCGGAAATCATCAAATCGTTATCTGAGGTGGTTGCATCTGATGCACTCACGCCAGTGTCTACCGAGAAGGTCAGTGCCCCCGGAGTTGCAGGCCCAATAGAGTCAACCAACACCACGAGAGCACTGCTTGGCACGCTCAAAGTGCCAGCTTCGTTGGTCGCAGTGACGGTGAAGGTATGTGAACCATCAGATAGTGCTGACCCTGGAGTGATGGACCAGACTCCCCCCGTCACCATCGCTTCACCTATATATGTAGCGCCGTCGTACAACTTCACGAGCTGACCTTCAACACCTGTACCGCGAATTGCAGGTGTCGTCACATTCGTGATGCCATCCCCAGCGGTGCCGGAGTCTGAACTTGACGCAAGCAGCGGCATTGGCGCATTTGGCACTGCAGTGTTGAGAGTGACTGTCAGCGACAGTGACGCGGCTCCGAGGTTGCCAGCACGGTCATCAATGCGAGCCGTCAGACTTCGTGCACCCGAGGTCAGCGACTGGCTCAGGGCGACAGTGACTTGACCAGCAAGAACATCTGCGTCAGTCAGCGTTGCGCTACCCAGCACAGTGGAGCCATCAAGCACCCTCACCACATCGTTGGTGACAGCGCCAGTGCTGGCCAGCGAAACAAGGAAGCGTGGTTGAGTCGTGGCGGTGATGTTGTCGGTTGACGATGAACCCGTGTCGTCAGACGCAAGCAGGTCAGGAGCCCCTGGAGCACCTTGGCCAGCAGTGTCGATCGTGATTGCCAACGAAACTGACGCAGCTCCTGAAACTTGGGTTGCCGAGACAGCGCGTGCCGTCAACACATGGTTGCCAACTGCAAGATTTGCAGATGGCGTTACGTCTAGGTAGCCGGCGGAGATCGCAGCACTCGTCACCGCAAACGACTCGACAACGTTGGCGTTGTCGAGTAATTCGATCGTATCTGTATCTACCAAAGGTGATCCGGAAATTTGGATGCCATTAATAGCGATTCGCAACGTTGGTTTTAACACGTTGGTGAGGTTGTCGGTATCTGAAATCCCTGAGTCGCTTCCAGCAACTAGATCCGGAGCGCCTGGGGTTCCTGGAACGCGATTGTCGATTTTTAACGTCAATGCACTTGCCGAGGTGGTCGTGTTGCCGCTGGCATACGAACGAGCACTCAATACATACGTTCCGTCACCTAAGCCACTGAGCGTGAACTGATGCGAACCCGCAGCGATGTCAGTACCCGTCAAAGTCACCCAAGTGAGCTCAACACCGCTGCCATCCACCAAAGACAACCGATCGCCAGCAACGTGCACTGGTAAACCTGTGGTGACAAGTGCAACGTCAAGGCGAACAGAACGGCTACTCGTGATGCCGTCACCCTTGGTGCCTGAGTCATCAGCTGCAAGAAGGGCCGGCATTCCAGGGGTCGCCGCAGCCACAAGGTTCATTGCCACATTGCGCGTGCGGGTACTGGTGTTGAGTACTGCATCCTTCGCTGTAACCACGACAGTCACAGGCGACGTGGTGCCAATCGCAGTCCAGTCAGCACTGGTCATTGGGTAGGACCATGAAGTGCCTGAAACAGTGGCAGTTGCTGAGCGACCCGCGAGAGCCAATGTGACTGCAGCACCAGCCTCGACAGTGCCGGTGAGTGTGACGCCTGCAGTCTTCTCACCGTAATTCACATCATCGTTGCCAGTAGCCGCATCGAAGGTCAGCGCAGGTGGAGTTGCGTCGACCGTCATCGTGTACGAACTTGCAGAACCTAGATTTCCAGCAATGTCCGTTGCCGTAGCCGAGATGGTGTGCGCACCATCTGCCATCGTTGCGGTGACTGCATAACTCCACGCACCACTGCTATCAGCACTGGTGGTACCCAGCAGCGTTGCGCCGTCGGAGATCGTGACGATCGCGTTTGGCTCTGTTACACCCGTAATTGTTGGGTTGGTCAAACGAGTGGTCAACGGACCAGCGATTGTCGGACCGACCGGCGCAGTGGTGTCGATCGTGATGATGCGCGTGCTCGATGCAATTGAAGTATTGCCAACTGCATCGGTAGCGACGGCACTAAGGGTTACCGATCCAGATAGCACTGGGGTCGTGATAGTGAACAAACCAGAACTGTCGGCAGTAGCTGTGCCAACTGTTGAACTACCGTTACTTAAGGTCACCGATGAGCCAGGCTCCGCTGAACCCGTAACGGTCAATGTGGTGTCTTTGGTGATCGAGTCAGTTGGTGAAGAGCCCGTGTCATCGCTGAAGGTAATGATGGTGGGAGCCGCTGGAGCAGTTCGATCGACTCGAATGAGCACTACAGTTGAAGCCACTGAAACGTTGCCGGCAGCATCAGTTGCTCTTGCAGTGACGTTGTGATCGCCCTCAGCCAGGCCGGTTGCGGTGAGCGTCCAGTTACCTGAGCCATCAGCCGTGACCGTGCCCAGCAGTGCGATTGGAACAGCACTGTTGTCGTACACGCGAACTGTTGATCCGGCCTCTGCTGTCCCGGTGATCACTGGATTCGCAATCTTGGTGGTGACAGCGTTCGCAGTTGGAGCACTTGGCGCTGCCGTATCGATCACGATTGCATTTGTTGGCGCAGTGAAGGTGGCAACAAAAGAGTTGCCCGCAGCATCAGCCAAAGTTGCAGCGCCAACTGACAATGCTCCAACACCAATCCCACCGGCGGCATCAAGATCCCCAGCTGTGACGGTGTACTTGAACACAAGAGAACGGGTGCCACTGCCAGATACGTACGTTGCGTCAACGACTCCACTTGTAAGTGTCAGCGGAATTGTTGGTGTGCCCGTGACAACGACGTTTTCATCGGTCGCCAAGGTCACAGTGATCTGATCGCCAGCCTTAGCCAGCGTTGATGTCGCGTTATTCGAAGCGATCGTTGCGCCAGTAACAGTAGGAGCAACAGTGTCAACCGCAATTGAAACCGTATTACTAGCAACACTTGGGTTGCCGTTTGCATCAGTGAAGGCTCCCGCACGCAGGGTGATGGTCTGTGCCCCACCTGCAGATACACCCGGAGTGAATACGGAGGTGTACTCAGAGGCAGACACGGTTGTAAGAGCTGCAGCAGATCCAGCACTCACCGTGAGGTCAGCGTTATCCAGACCAGTAGGCGTGTCACTCGTCAAAATCGTAATCGTTGCCGTTTGGCCGTTCTTGCGAGCAGTCACATCTGAGGAAATCGTTGCCGTTGGCTTCTCGTAATCAACGCTCAAGGTGACCGCGCTACTTGCCGACGAGACGTTGCCCGCTGAATCCTCGAGCACCACTGTGACCTGACCGCCTGCTGCCACTGCCGCTTGCAACGCCGCGGCACTGCTGAGCCCAAGATCAAATGAGATTGAATTGTCATTCAGACCAATCGAGCTATCAGTGGCAAGCACCGTTGTTCCGAGTAGCAGTTTGGCTACACCACCATTTGCTTGGCCCGCGGTGATCGAAGCCGTTGCGGTCAGGTTAGTGTTCGTGGTGTTCAACAGATTGGTAATAACCGTGCCACCCACAGGGGTGAGTGCGACTGAGGTTGCGGCAGTTGGCGCCAAGGTGTCAAGTGAGATTGCCTTGGAACCAGCAAGTGAATTTGCACCTGTTGGTAATGCGGTGCTGGTCATTGCATTGCCTGCGGTATCCGTAACCGCACCTGGAGTGTAGGTATAACCAACAACATCAAGATCATTGGATGCCTGGCCTAGAGCGATGACGTAGGTGCCTGACAACGTGGTGCCCGCCGTAGCACTTCGTAGCGTGACGACAGCGCCAGTGTCGAGTGTGACCGCGATCATTGCTCCCGCAGCGACACTTTCTGTCATCACTGCCTTGATGTTGATGCTCGCCCCATCGCGATAAGCGCCATCAGGGGTGGTTGAGGTGAACGAAGCAACTGTTGGGCGCCAGATATCGAAACTTGTTGCGATCGTTGAACTGGCCGCGCTTGGGTTCCCTGCTGTATCAGTGAATGCACCCGCGACAACCTGAATCGATCCAGCAACAGCCCCCGGGCCAGTAGCGCCACCACCTGCAGCGGGCGTGTACGTAGCGGTGTAGCTCGTTCCTGATCCGGAGAAGCCAGTAATCCCTCCCCCAGTCACTGTGACGTCACTTGCGGTGAATCCAGTAGTGCTGTCACTGAGAGTGAACGTGACTGTCGCAGATTCACCTGAAAGGAAGGAGGTTCGTGAAGCCGCAATCGCAACTGTTGGCACGACATAATCAACCAATAACGTGATCGGAGTACTGGCTGTCGAGATGTTGCCAGCCTTGTCAACTAACTTCACTGTGATCTGACCACCAGATGCGACAGCTGCTTGCAGCGCAGTCGCAGATGCAGTGCCAAGATCGAAGCTCACGGTGGTGTCCGTTGAAGAAATCGTGGAGTCTGTCGCCAGGATTGTGGAACCCAAGAACAACTGGGCAGATCCATCAGTCGCTTGGCCAGCGGTGATGGTTGCCGTTGCGGTCATGTTGGTGTTCGCAGCCAGGAGGCTGTTTGACACAACCGCGCCGCCTACCGGGGTGACAACCACGTTAATCGGTGCCGACGGCGCTGTGGTGTCAATGACAATCGCCGCATTCGTCGCCAACGCACCAGTTGCTCCGGCTGTTACCGCGGGCAAGGTCAAGGTTGCCGAGTTGCCAGCCTGATCCTTAATAGAACCGCCATTGACCGCCAGAGCGGTTGTGGACTTGTGATTGAGATCTGCACTGTCGTCGCCAGCAGCAACGGTGTAGCGGAATACCAGTGCATTCGTGCCCGAGCCGCTGACATACACCGCATTGCTACCAGCAGCATTGGTTGCCAACAGCAGCGTTGGTGTGCCGCCACCAGTAACTACGTCAACGACTTCACTGAAGTTCACCGTGATGTCGATCGTTGAACCTGTGCGGTAGGTACCCGTTGATGGTGAAGCAGTCAAAGAGGTGACTGTTGGTATCACCGTGTCGATCGCGATTGCCAGTGAGTTACTTGCAGCAGCGTTGGTATTGCCCGCCGCATCAGAGAAGGCACCGATGGCGACATTGATCCCGCCAGCAGTGGTTGATGCAGAGGTTGGCGTGAAAGTTGCCGTGTATGTAGTTCCCGATCCACTGAACCCGCTCAACACGCCACCTGCTGCCACCAAATCAGCCGAAGTGAAATTCGCTGAAGGCTCTGAAAGCGTTGCTGTGATCGTCGCGGTTTGACCAGCAACGAGCGAAGTCTTATCCGAAGTAAGCGTGACCGTTGGCACGATGTAATCAACGATGAGTGTGACTGCCGTACTCGCGGACGAAATATTGCCGGCCGCATCGAGCAACTTGACCGTCACCGAACCACTTGCCGCGATCGCCGCTTGCAACTGTGCAGCAGATGTCTTACCAAGATCGAAGCTCACCGTGGTGTCACCTGAAGCGATCGAAACATCTGAAGCAATTTGAGTTGCGCCAATGTAGAGCTTCGCCGAACCACCAGTCGCTTGACCAGCAATGATCGTTGCGGTTGCTGTCATATTGGTGTTGTTCGCCAACAAGGTGTTTGCAACAACAGTTCCGCCAACTGGGGTCAAGGCAAGCGCGGTTGGTGCTGTTGGGGCAACCGTGTCAACCACGATGGCCTTATTTGCACCAAGTGATCCTGCTGCACCTGGCGCAGGAAGAGTCAGCACAGCATTGTTTCCAGCGGCGTCACGGATCGTTCCGCCATTGGTGGCCAACGCTGTTGTTGACAGTGCATCAAGATCACCAGTGTCGTCACCCGCCACCACTGTGTAGCGGAAGGTGATCGCTGAGGTTCCTGAACCACTGAGGTACGTGGCATTTCGATCTGTAGTGCCGGTTTCCAGAGTTACGTATGGAACGCCGCCGCCAGTTGCCACAGTCACGGCTTCATCAAAGTTCACCACCACGTCAACGTTCGCGCCAACGTTGTAGTAACCATTGGCTGTGATCGAGTTCAAAGAACTCACCGCTGGCGGAGTCGTATCAATGGTGATGGCTAACGACGTTCCGGAGTTCGCCAATCCTCCTGCATCGGTGAATCCACCACCATCAACACTGACCGTAGCGACCCCACTAAAGCCAGTTCGTGGAGTGTATTTCGCGGTGTAGACAGTGGAAGAAACCGCGGCGAAGTTGGATACAGCACCAGTAGTTGCTGAAATATCGTAAAGATTGAAGTCAGTAGCAGGCTTATTGAGCGTGAATGTCAACGTCGGGGTCTGTAAACCGTTGATTGATAACGCACTGCTGGTGATAGTGGCGAATGGGAAATTGTTATCCAACGTGTACGTCTCGGTCGCCCCGACGACAGCTAGATTTGCCAGTGCGTTTGATGCGAGGTCTGCAACCGTTGGCGATGAAACCAATGAAATCCCAACCGTACCGTTGAGATTTCCAAGGTCTCCGCCACTGACCGTCAGGCTATAGGTACCAACCGATCCGCTCACAGGAGTTACCGATGTAACCGTCGCGGTGGATCCGACAACTGCAAAATCACCAATGGCTACACCAGTTACCGCCTCGCTAAATGTTGCTCGGAATGTCAATACATCCGCGCTCGTGGTTGCCACGTTAGGAATCGAGCGAGTAATCGATGAAAGCCTCGGAGCAGTCGTATCAATGAGCGTTGTCCAACCCATAGACATACCGCTGGAGTTCGGCTTGCCATTCACAATGAGTGTTGCTTTGGCTGTAAACACATGCTCGCCAGGCGTTAAGTCAGTTGCTGGAGTAAACGTGTAGTTTCCACTGCCATCAATAACCACCGTCGGTGACTGTGCAATGCCATCGATGTAGACCGTCACAGTTGTTCCCGGGTCACCTGCGCCTGTAACAGTCGGAGTCAAGTCCTGAGTTGGTGTTGCAGTTGCAACAGAAGGCGTTGTTATGACTGACGGAATTGGGAGCACCCACGAGACGATGCTCGAAGGCCCGCTTTCATTACCTCGAGTGTCAACGGAAGTGACGTAGTAGTAGTAACGAATGCCACGGCCAACTGCAAAGTGCTCGAATGAACTTGCTGGCGCAGCAACGCTACTCAAGGTGGAGAATGTAGAAGTCGTAGAGCAGGTTGCAGCCGATAAACTTGAACAGGAGTAGACCCGATACTCCTTCAAGTCAGATTCAGTGTTGTTCGACCAGTCCAACATGATGCTGTCGACACCATCGGCAACTAGTAGCGTCGGCGTAGCAGGCTTATCAGCGTCAATATAAAGAGCACTAGTTCCTGCGAGCGAGGATCCCGAACCAGGGGCAGCCAAAGTCAAAGTGGCTGCATTGCCAGGGAGATCCTGAATTGATCCTCCATTTAAGGAAAGAGCTGAGGTGCTTTCAAAATCCAAATCTGGAGTGAGATCACCGGCAGCAACTGCGTAGGTAAACACCAATGATGAGGTTCCCGAGCCGCTGAAATAATTGAGTACCACAGTTGAACGGGCCGACCCAGCTCCTAATGCCAACGTCAATTGTGGTGTTCCCGTGACGTACACAGGTTCTGTAAAGTTCACGAGCACTGGGATATTTGCTCCAGCAAGATAGGCCCCATTAGCCGCCGTTGAAGTGACATCTACAACTGTCGGCGCCGTGAGATCTGCTCTGTAGTTCAAAAGAATTTGGCCTGCACCGGTGCGATATGCCTGAGTATGCGTGACCGAGGTCGCATCGACAGCAGTCCAACTCGAGCCGCCTCCACCACCAACATTTTGAGCACCTGAAGGTGCAACTTGGCCACCCCAATAACCTCCGCCAGCAGCACCTGAGTACGTGGTTGAGATTGCATTCGCGCCGATCCCAAGTGCGTTACCAGTGCTTTGAGTTGCACCTGCTGCCGTGTAGGCGCCGTAAGTGACTGATCCTGCAGTGAGGCCACCGCCTGCGCCACCGGCACTGCCTGTGTTCGCGTAATAGCCACCTGCACCTCCGCCGCCACCGGCAACCACAAGCCGTGACGTCAGAGAGGCAGCATTATTAAACGCGGATGGCCCGCGCACTGTTCCTGAAGCCGACCCACTAATAACGTTTGCTGCGCTCTTGGTGAATGAAAATGTTGTGGTCGATGGAACTGCAGTAATCGTGTAGTTGCCATTGAATGTTGCATCTACACCAGCCACGACAACCTGAGCGCCAACAGAAAAGCCATGGGCAACTGAAGTAGTCAACGTTGCCGTATTAGATGTCAGTGACTTCGTTGTAATCGTGAATGAATTACGGCGCACGTCCGAAGCTCCACCACCACCGCCGACATTCGCATTCGCCCCTGTACCGCCACCATTCCAGCCTCCTGCGTTAGTCGCGCCCGCTCCACCGACGTACAGATATAACTTTTCACCCGGCATTACTGGGATGTTGGCTTGAACTCGACCACCCAAACCGCCTTGGAAATTTCCCTGCCCGACTCCCGCCGTTCCGCCCTTGCCTCCCTGAGCGTCAACCCCAAGTGTCAGTACTCCTGCTGGAACTGTGAACTCAACCGGCGCGCCGGTATACGCATACGTATCGAGTGAGGGCGCTGAAGGAGTTGCCGTGACCGCAGAGGAAAGTGGCCCAACAACATTGACTTGGTTCAAGGAAAGAAGAGGCGCAAGCTTGTAGTAGTACGCAGTGCCATTAGTAAGACCATTCGTCAAAGATGCTGAACCTAACGATGATGCAGAAGTCACGTTTGCATTGGTCTTTGCGTAACTAAATGTGGTTGACGTTACTGCTGTAATCGTGAACGTCCCGTTAAAGACCGCATCAACATTGCTGACTGTCACGGACTGTCCTACGGTGAATCCATGAGCACTTGATGTGGTCAGCGTGGCAACATTTGATGTCAGTGCCTTATTCGTGACTGCAAGGGACGATCCTCGATGTAAGTAACTACGAACCGTTGGAGCCACCGTTGCAATCATCGTTAATGCCGCCGGCGAAGTGCCTCCATACAGCGCATATCCGCTCAGATCTGTCGCGGAACTCGATGACCAAGTCACGTTAACTTGCGAATCGCCAGCATCGGCTGCTAGTCCCGAGGACGCTGTTGAGTACGGGATGCTGAGCAGCACAGTGCCGTTGCCACTCACAATTCCTTGATAATTTTGAATTGGCGAAGCTTCGTCTGACGTCCAACTCGAACCGCCGCCACCACCGACGTTGCCACTTACCGCTGTTGTTCCACCCCAATAGCCACCACCGCCGCCACCTGAATTACCTAGCGCTGCAGCGCTGCGACCATAACCAATCGCATATCCGTTGCTCTGTGTTCCGCCGTAGGAAATCGTGGAACTCCATTGCGAACTTCCGCCAATGAGCCCTCCACCAGCACCACCAGGAGCGAAGTAACTTCCACCGCCGCCCCCACCAGCCACAATGATGCGACGAGCCAGAGATGCAGAATTAAGCGGGTCGGTCGGGGCTATTGCTCCTGATGCCGTTGTACTTGCGATGTTTGCGGCAGTGCGCGCATAGGTCAATGTTGTTGGTGAGGGAACACTAGTAATGGTGTACACGCCGTCAAAGATCGAGTCCACGCCGCCAACGATTATTTGATTACCCACAGCCAAACCATGAGCACTACCCGTGGTCAACGTCGCAACATTGGAAGTCAAAGACCTATTTGTTAAGGCAATGCCATGACGAATATCTGAGGCGCCTCCACCGCCACCACCATTGGCATTGCCATAACCAACACCGCCACCATTCCAGCCAGCTGTCCACGAGTTCACTGAACCACCGGCTTGACCCGCAAATACGAAGAGGGCTTCACCCGGAGTTACTTGAAGAGTCGCAATGATGCGACCTCCCTTGCCTGAAGTGCCCAGGTAGGCGGCAGTTGCACCTTCTCCACCGGAAACATCTGCGCGAAGCGTGGTGACTCCGTCTGGAACAACAAAAGTTTCTGGAGCTCCGGTGTACCCAAAGGAACGATCAGTCGTATAGACCGGTGTGGCACGAACTTCAAAGGAGCGTTGGGATTCAATACCGTTCGCGACAAAAGAAACTCGGTAGTAATAGGTCGTCCCAATTGACAATGTTGCCGGCGACGTGAACACACCAGTGGTTACTGCTGTAGACGCAACATTCGCTGCCACTCGCGCATAACTAAATGTTGTGCTCGTAACTGCAGTGACCGTCGCCCAACCGTTAAAGGTGCCGTCTACCCCTTGTACTCGAACATTCTTTCCGACCGTCAATCCATGTGGACTGGCCGTAGTCAGGGTTGCAATATTTGAAGTGAGCGCCTTATTTGTAACAGCAATCGGAGTACCACCATCAACAAATGAAAGTGTGTCCGGAGAAAGCGTTGCAAGCAGGGTAGTTGGATCTGGGCTTGTTCCGCCATACACCTTGTATGAAGTAATACCGGTTGCATCTGAATCATCCCAACCTAAGGTATTGAACCCTTGCAGACCTATAGCCGTGACGCCGGTTGGATATGCGCGAGTGGGAATGCCAATTGTTACTACACCGTTGCCACTTCGAACTCCCTGTACGTGAACAATTCCAGATGCAGTGCGGTTATCGCCAACACTTGGACCATCTGTTGCTGTCCAGCTCGAGCCGCCAGCACCACCGACATTGCCAGAAAGATTCGTGGTGCCACCCCAGTAGCCACCGCCGCCACCGCCGGAATTACCAAGGGCAGCAGCACTCCTACCTTGCCCTAACGCATGCCCATTGGTTTGAGATCCACCATAAGAAATGGTCGAACTCCATTGCGAGTTTCCACCGGTAAGTCCGCCGCCAGCACCACCAGGGGCGTAGTAACTTCCTCCGCCGCCGCCGCCCGCAACGATCACACGGCGATTAAGGGAGCTAGCGTTAATTGGATCAGTCGAAGTTAGCGCACCAGAAACAACACCACTGGAAACATTTGCAGACGTGCGCGCATACGTCAAAGTAGTTGCAGTAGGAACGGTCGTGATGGTGTAAATACCATCGAATGGAGAACCAACACCTCCAACGATGATCTGATTACCAACGGAAAATCCATGAGCAGTGCTTGTGGTTAACGTTGCAACATTGGAGGTAAGTGCCGCTGTGACGACTGAGATTCCGCGGCGAATATCTGAGGCTCCTCCACCGCCACCACCATTGGCATTGCCGTACCCAACACCGCCGCCATTCCAGCCAGCGTCCCAGACATTGCCAGTCACACTGTTGTCATAGTTAGTGATATCACCAGCACCTCTGCCAGTGAAGACGAATAACGTCTCACCTGAATTCACTGGAATCGTCGCTGATACCCGACCACCCTTGCCGCCTGTTCCTGAGTTTGCTGCAGTTGCGCCTGCGCCGCCTTGTGCGTCTACCTGTAGCCAGGTAACTCCCACAGGAACTTTGTAGCTTTGAGGTGCGCCCGTGTAATCAAATACTGTGTCAGCCGTGAAGACCGGCGTGGCATAAAAAACGTTTGAAAATGCAGAGACGCAATTGGTTAAACATGACTGAGATAGATCCGTGTATTTCGTCGCAATTTGGTAGTAGTACGTCGTACCCACTGTCAGTCCAGTATGAACATAACTTGCAGTACTTTTCCCAGATACATCGAATTGATTCGTCAGCGAACCAAGAGATGTGCCCCACTGAACTCGATAACCCGTGGCCGCATCAACAATGGATGGAGTCCAGTTCAGCGCGACCTGCCCCAGCTGACCAGTTGCAGCTCCGTTCGTGGGCACTGGCATTGAACCTGCCATTGGAATCGAAATCGCAACGAAACCGTCGCCACTTCGGGCTCCTTGGGTATGCATGGTTCCAACCGCTGAACGTGTATCTACAGTCGTGGCACCGATTGGCGACACCCAACTCGAGCCGCCAGCACCACCTACGTTTCCACTCGGATTCGTGCCACCACCCCAATAGCCACCACCTCCGCCACCAGCGTTTCCAATCGCAGCTGCCGAGGTTCCTTGGCCCAAAGAATGCCCGGTCGTCTGACTACCGCCATAGGAAATTGTTGAACTCCATACCGAATTGCCGCCGACTAGACCACCACCCGCACCGCCTGGCGCGAAGTAACTACCTCCGCCACCACCACCAGCAACAATGACACGACGATTTAATGAAGCCGCATTTATCGGATTCGTCGATGTCACTGCTCCAGTGACAGTTGCGCTAGCAATATTTGCTGCTGTTTTTGAATACGTGAACGTTGTCGAAGTTGGCACAGCTGTAACGGTGTACACGCCGTCATAGGTAGCTTCCACTCCACCAACAATGATTTGATTGCCGACGGAGAATCCATGGGCACTGCTTGTCGTCAACGTTGCAACGTTTGATGTGAGAGCAGCAGTGGTGATTGAAACGCCTCGTCGAATATCGGAAGCGCCACCACCGCCACCACCATTGGCATTGCCGTAGCCGACACCGCCACCGTTCCAGCCTGCGTCCCAGCTATTTCCCGAAACACTTGCGTCGTAATTGGTGACGATGCCACCAGCACGCCCAGTGAACACGAACAGAGTTTCGCCGGCATTCACCGGAATGGTCGATTGAATACGACCGCCAAGTCCGGGTGAGCCAAGGTTTGTCGCAACACTTCCTTGTGCACCTTGAGCATCCACCGACAGCCAGCTCACACCCGCAGGCACTGTGTAGGTCTGAGGCACGCCTGTGTAGTCATAATTGGAAGTGGTTGTGAATCGGATGAGTACTGAAAATTCCGCACTCACATCAGATAGGCACCGAGTCGCGCAGCTTTGATTTAAGTCGGTGTATATCGCGGCAACTTGGTAGTAGTAGGTACGACCAAAAGTCAAACTATCATTGGTTTGTGCAATGCCTACCGACACTTGTGATACGACATTTGCCGAAATCTTGGCGTAACTGAAGGTTGTTGACGTGACGGCGGTGACGATGTAGCTACCATCAAAGGTTTGATCCACTCCTTGAACTAACACATTTGATCCGACTACAAGCCCATGTGGTGTCGAGGTTGTTAACGTTGCCACATTCGAGGTCAATGCCTTATTGGTGATCGCTGAAACAGTGTTGGAAGTATGCACGGCGCCGTTTGCAAGTGGGTCCATCACGTCAAAGGAGTTAGTGAGTGCTCCCGTTGAAGTTCCCCACAGCACTCGGTAACCAGTTACTGCATCAGTGTCAACGGGGGTCCAATTCAGATTCGCGCGACGTTGCGTGCCAATCCCAGAGACGTTGCCAGGTATAGAGAGTGAACTTGAAAGCGGCGACGTGATGACCAACCGTCCATTTCCTGTGCGCACGCCTTGCCAATGGGTAATGCCAGCAACCGTACGAGGATCGCTATTGGACAACACCGCAGCACTCGTCCAACTTGAACCGCCACCACCGCCAACGTTGCCCGCAGTATTCGTGGTGCCACCCCAGTAGCCACCGCCACCGCCACCAGATTGGCCAATAGCTGCGGCACTTGTTCCGTAACCAAAACCACCACCCGCAGTTTGTGACCCGCCAGTAGAGATTGTTGAACTCCACACAGAACTACCGCCAATAAGTCCGCCGCCTGCTCCACCAGGCGCGTAGTAGCTTCCGCCACCACCGCCACCGGCTACAACAATTCGACGGTTTAACGATGCGGCGTTAAGTGGGTCAGCCGAGGCAACTGCACCGCTCGCGGAGGCACTGGCGATATTCGTCGCTGAGCGCACGTACGTAAATGTGGTGGTGGTCGGAACACCGGTGACTGGATAAACCCCGTCAAAAGGAGCACCAACTCCGCCGACGATAACTTGTGAGCCCACCGTAAATCCGTGCGCAGCACTTGTAGTCACTGTTGCAACATTGGAAGTGAGTGCAGTGTTTGTTACGGATATTCCGCGACGGATATCGGTAGCACCGCCGCCACCGCCACCGTTGGTATTGCCGTAACCAACACCCCCACCATTCCACCCAGCATCCCAACTATTACCCGTGACCAAACCATTCCAGGCCGTGACCGGACCACCTTCTCTGCCGGGATAGACAAAGAGCGTTTCGCCTGAAGTGACAGGGATCGTGGCGCGGATTCGTCCACCAAGTCCAGCGACACCAAGATTCGCTGCGGTCGCACCTGCCGCTCCTGATGCATCAACTTGAAGCCAGGTCACACCAGCAGGAACCGTGTAGGCCTGCGGAGATCCGTTGTAGTCAAATGACGTTGATTTGGAAAAGACAGTGGTGGAACTGACAACCGGCGCACTGAAAGGTGAGAAGCAACTGGTGCCACAAGACTGTGTGAGATCGGTATAGCGAGACGCAATCTTGTAGTAAAAGGTCGTACCGATAGGAAGACTGAGTTCCTTTTGAACTAATCCAGTGGGAGCAACAGGCGAAGAAACCACGTTTGTCGCGGTGACTGCATACTTGAACGTTGTGGTAGTTGGTACTGCCGTAATTTTGAATATGCCATCAAACGGTGCACCCACACCTTCGACAACTACGCTGTCGCCTACAACAAGGTTGTGCGCTGCCGATGTTGTCAGCGTTGCCACATTCGTTGTCAGCGCTTTAGTGGATACCGCATATGGCGACAAGCTCTGATGCCGGAAATTTGTTTGATTGGTGTTCACATCAACTTGATTGGTTAACGCTGCCGGATCTGTTCCCCATTTGATGCGATAGCCGGTTGTTGAATCTTCTTCTGGTGCTACCCAACTCAAATCAACACTGCGCTGGAATGGCGCTGCAGTGAGTGCTGTTGGAACACTCATGGCACCGGTCATTTGGACCGTGATGTTCAGTCGGCCGTCGCCTGTTGCAAGCTGATAACCAGGTGAATGAATGACTGCGCGAAGATTTGAACTCGCCCAACTCGAACCGCCACCGCCACCAATACCGTTGGCTGCACCCGAGCCGCCACCCCAGTAGCCGCCACCACCACCACCGGTGTTCACGGTGGTGCCAGCAGCACCGATGCCGAGAGCGTTGCCTGTGGTTTGAGTTCCGGGCGCGCTGGTAACTCCCGCATAGACAGATGCAGCTCCTGAAAGCCCACCCGCATCGCCGCCAGCCATGTGGTAACCACCACCGCCACCACCGCCGGCAACAATGATGCGATTAGACAGAGCTGTACCACCGCGACGGATATCTACGGCGCCACCGCCGCCACCGCCCCAACTGTTTTGGCCATTGCCTCCGCCATTCCATCCACCGCCAGTTGACGAATACGGTGGCCCGGCCCCACCAACATAAATATTGAGCACTTCACCTGTAGTGACAGGCACGGTGCCTTGAATGCGTCCACCTTTACCGCCGGCCGGACCATTCGCCGAGGCTCCACCAGCAGCGCCATATGCATCAACACGGATGTTCGTCACTCCCGCCGGAACCGTGTACGTCTGTGCAGCACCTGTGTACTGGAAACTTGTGGTCTTCGTGAACACAGGGGTTGCTGAAATTTCTGCGGAATAGTCGGAGACACATGCGGTGTTGCAGGGAAGGGATGCATCGGAATACAGCGCGGCAATTTGGTAGTAATACGCAGTGTTGTAGGACAGATTGACGTCCTGTTCAACCTGCCCTGCAGGCGTAACTGCAGAAGATGCCAGATTCGCGGAAGTCACTGCGTAGGTAAATGTTGTTGCAGTGGGAGCAGCAACAACCGTGAACGTGCCATCAAAAACGCCGCCCACTCCACTGACATTTACTCGTTGACCCGACGTGAGTCCATGAGGGGTTGAGGTCGTAAGCGTTGCAACATTTGAGGTCACCGATTTAGAAGTAACTTGAAATACTTGGCCAGTGTGTCGATAAGAATTTGATACGCGTCCTAGAACATCAAAGGAATTCACGAGCGCACCTGACGTCGTGCCCCACTTGATTCGATAGCCGGCAACTGCGTCAAAGTTCCAAGGTGTCCAAGCCAAATCAACAGAGCGTGAGTAGCCAAAGCCAGCGAGGTCCGTCGGTGCGAGCGAAGCAACTGTCGTGGTAATCGTCAGGTAGCCATTCGCACTATTCGCAGTATTTGCCAGCGCCGTGTGCGTAACAGCAGTAACTGCACTTGCTGTGTAGCTGGAACCACCTCCGCCACCAGCGTTCGTTGCTCCCGCGCCACCACCAAAGTAGCCACCGCCACCGCCACCCGCGTTTGTTCCTGCAGTGTTTGCGCCAGTTCCGTTCGCGCCACCGGTTGATTGGGTGCCACCTGCACTGTTGTTCACGCAAGCCGTCCAAGTGGAACTACACAGAGCACCGGCAACGCCAGCCGGATATGCGGCGTTACCGCCACCCCCGTACAGACCTCCACCACCACCACCGCCAGCGACTATCACTCTGTTGACAACAGCACTTCCACTTTGACGAAGATCGGTGGCACCACCGCCGCCACCGCCATATGTTCCTTGGCCGTTACCACCGCCGTTCCAGCCGCCTGCTGCTCCGGAAGCACCTCCGGCGCCTCCTCCACCAACATTGATAGCCAAAGTTTCACCTGGGGTGACGGCAAGAGTTCCTTGCACGCGGGCACCACCACGCGATGCACCACTTCCAAGTCCACCGTTTGCGCCGACTGCTTCAACATAAACCGACGTCACTCCAGCTGGCACAATCCAAGTCTGTGTAGTTCCGGTGTAATCAAATCGATTTACCAAGCTACTCGAAGCAATCTGCACGATGCCCGAACCACACGTCTTCAACGGATCGGTATCGCACGCATCACTAGCGAAGTGCTTCACCGAATCATTGCCCGTGATCTTGTAGCGGATGAGTGATGGCGTTTGCGAGGGATCTAAATCTAGAAGTCTGGCAACAGCTGCAGTGACGTGCGCTGCTGCTATCGAGGTTCCCTGGCGGTAGGCGTAACCATCTTCCGCTGGAGTTGAAGTTCCAGTGTTGGAAAGTGTGTAGACACCAGTATCGCCAGCTGCATTGATGTCGCCACCAGGAGCAGACACATCAACACCTGCGCCATAGTTTGAGTAAACCGCACGCTTACCACTGCGATCAGATGCGCCAACAGTGATGACGTTGTCGCAGTTCGCAGGGGCATAGTTGCTGACTTCGTCATTTGCGTTACCTGCTGCAGCGATAACCGTGACTCCACGTTCGTTTGCGCCATCTATTGCTGTTTGCAGTGCAGGAGTACACAAACCAACTGTGCTGAAAGACAGGTTAATGACGTTTACTGGGTTTGGGTTGTCTGGAACGTTTGGAACTGAACCACCAGATGCCCAGACAATCGCTGCGGCAACATCAGACAACAAGCCACCGCGCCACGAGAGCGCACGAATTGGTTGAATTAAAACTTTCGGAGCAACACCAACGATGCCCTTGTCGTTATTGGCTTCAGCACCAATGACGCCTGCGATGTTGGTGCCGTGCCATGAACTGTTACGAACCGGTGCAACACCACGCCAGTCACCAGGATCGGCTGGATTGTTATCCCAACCAGTGTCTCCGTAGGTAGCAGCATCGACATAGTCACCGTCAAAGCTCACCGGCTTCTTGCCGTCTTCACGAGCAGCTGCAAGAGCTAAGTAGTTGGACACAAAGTCATAACCAGGAAGCAGCCGATTACCAAGATCAGCATGAGCGGTGATGCCTGTGTCAATCACACCAACCTTGATGCCACGCCCTTGAGACTTGGCATACGCAGTGGTCATCGTGTCTGCTGATCGACCAGCACCGATGCCGTAGGCATCCCAGAGGTTCCATTGCTTTGCGCCATACGAGGCATCGTTTGGAGGAGTTTCCGGGAAGGCTGCTGAAGTAACCACAAGGTCAGGCTCTGCTGACACCACACGAGGGTCCGCAGTAAGTTTGTCAGCAATCGCTTGACCTTCTTTGAGCGAAACAGGTTCACTCAACACAACAGTGCGCAGTCCATCACCAAGTTCACGACCCGGCTTCAAAGCAATGTCTTCAATCAGATCGTCACCAGTTGCAACCTTTGGTGCGGTTGTTGGAGCAACACCCTCTTCATACTCAACAACTAAGCGCGAGACTTCGCCGTCCATACCGTTGGTTGGAGTGACCTCAATTGCTTCGCTCGGCACTGTATTGCCTGCTTGGGTAACTGCCGCAACAGTGATCGAGTAAGTAACACCGTTCTTCAAACCAGCAATTAACGCTGACTTCGTAGTTAACGGATCGGGTGTGACGAACGCTGCAGGCGCTGGCTTTTCAGTGGCAGCAGGACTAGCGGTGGCTGAAGCTGTTGGAGTTGGCGAAGTTGATGGCCTGACTGTCGCGATAGGTGTTGCACTTGCAGCAGTCGCAGGAGTTGCTGATGCAGTTGGCGTCGCACTGCTCGATACCCCTGGGGCCGCCGACGCATCTGGCAGCACGCCTGTGCGGGCACTTGTCGAAGGTGTTGGTATTGAACTTGTCGTCGGTGAAGCGGTTGGCGTTGCACTTGCCGTCGCTGTCACCGTTGCCGATGGAGTTGAGGAAGGCGTTGCACTCACCGACGGCGTGGCGCTTGAAGTTGGAGTAACACTGCCAGTTGGGCGTGGAGTTGCTGACGAGGTTGGGTTAGGTGAAGCACTTGCTGAGGCGCTCGGACTTGGCTCTGGGGTTGTATCTGTCGGTATTGAGATCTCTCCTGCAGCGACCGTCACTGTGAGTTTGTCTGCTGGGTTATCAATGGCTTGGGCAACGACCTTGTAGGAGGTTGGTGCTGAGAACCCAGCCTTGGTTGGCAGGTTCCAGTAGACCTGAGCCGAGTTATCCCCCGGATTAGCCAGCAGGCCACCGGGGACCTCAGCACAGGGCGAGATCGTGCCGTCGGCCCTGGCCGCAGGAGCAGGGACGGCAGTCGAACTTGGGGTCGCCGAAGCCGTCGGCGTTGCCGAGGCGGTAGGGGTCGCCGAAGCCGTCGGCGTTGCCGACGCGGTAGGGGTCGCCGAAGCTGTTGGGGTCGCCGAAGCCGTCGGCTCATCACTGGCCGCTGGCGTTGCCGATGCAGTCACATCAGCCATCGCGCGCGAACGCATTGCGCTGCGCGCACTCACCGACGGCGAAGTACTCGCATCCGATGTTGGTGTACTTGAAGCAGATGACGTCGGCACTGAAGTTGGCGTTGATGAAGGAGTAACGACAACACTTGCACTTGTCGATGGAGTCGGTGTTGAAGCAGGTGCGCTCGATGTTGGACGCGCAGTTGCGCTCGATGTTGGTGAAGGTGTTGCGCTCGGACTTACTGCTGGAGTTGCACTTGCCGAAGCAGCGGGTGTCGGTCTAATTCGAACCGCAACATTTGGATCACAGATCGGATCTGTTGGTTCAGTTGTTGCAGGTTGATCTTGGGTTGTATCTGTACTTCCTGCATCGGCTGCCCACACTTGAGCCATCGGTGCGCTTAGCGATGCAACCATCGCAAACACGACAGAAAAAGCTACTCGACGCACCGCGGCACGACTCATTGCGAAACGTGCATGAAGCAACGCTTCGGCCAAGCGAGCAAATACGTAAATTGGGATAACTCCCTGTGAATGGTGGCTTCATAATTTTCTCCCGGAACAGGGCCAAACAATCGCCAAACAATGCCCCGTAAATCACAGACATCTACGAGGAAAAAACCCGTCTAAAACTGGACAAAGAATGGACTTCCGATTCATCGAACTGCGCACGTGCAACTTCACAAATCAATGAGAACGTCAGATTTTCCTCACAGAACAACAACCCTCAAGTGAAAGTCTCAACCTAAAGTTCGGGTCGAATCTGTGACTCGTGTGGCGATTGAGTCGTCAGCGGTCGCTTGAAAAACGAATCGCGGTTTCACCGATCTGAGCCCCTGGCCACACCCGCGCGCCATCGGTGAGTTCGTTGTGTGCACCGATCACTGCACCATCACCAATGACCGCGCCATCGATAATTGCGTGCGCACCGATCACTGCACCATCACCAATAATGCTGTTTGAAATACGCGCACCTTCGTGAATTATTGCGTTATCAAAAACGACAGATCCAGTGACTACTGCGTTGCTTGCTATCGATGCATTACGTCCAACAACTGATCCACCATGCACGTGTGCTGAAGCGTCAATGCGCGCGCCTTGCAATGCGAGAAAGTCACCGGTTTTAGGAACTGCCGGCGATGGAGCGTGACCGAGAACGAGATCTCTTGAACCCTGCACGAAGGCAAGTGGTGTTCCAAGATCAAGCCAATAACCAGGATCAACAACACCGGTAACTAATGCGCCACTTGCTAACAACTGCGGAAAAGTTTCTCGTTCAACCGACACCACTCGACCTGCCGGAATTTGATCAATCACTGAGCGCTTGAACACGTAACAGCCTGCGTTGATGTTGTTTGTAACGATCTCTTCGGGCGTAGTTGGTTTCTCCAGAAACGCCGTTACTCGCCCGTCTTGATCAGTGGGCACCAAACCAAAAGCTCGAGGGTCTTCCACTGGAGTCAGATAGAGCGTGACGTCACTATTCGTGCGTTGGTGATGGGCAACCAGGGCTTCAATATCTAGGCCAGACAGAACGTCGCCGTTGAACACCAAAACAGGCTCATCTGGCCCACTTGTCAGGTGCTCTGCTGCAAATCGGATCGCTCCCCCCGTGCCCAGAGCCTTTGGCTCGGTGGCGATGACCAGTTCGATCCCCAGATCGCTGGAATCAATGAATTCCTTGAAGACTTCGGCCTTATAGCTCGTGCCCAAAATGATTCTCGTGACTCCAGCATCCCTAGCCCTAGTGATTTGGTGCACCGTGAACGGCACGCCGGCAACAGGCAACATGGGCTTTGGCGTGTTGATCGTGAGGGGGCGAAGTCGGCTGCCTTGGCCTCCGACGAGAAGTACGGCTTCAGTCATCTCGTAACTGTGCCACACGCGTAAGCCTAGGTTGGCTAACCGCTAGGTTCGCGGCATGGCTAGGGAATTCGACGGTGCACTTTGGCCGCTCATCAATAAGCGAGTCCGCGACCATTCGGGGCAACCATTTCTTACATCGATTGATTCAGAAGGCTTTCGAACTGAACTTTCTGGCGTGACCTTGCTGAACGCAGTAGCAAAGAATGCTGGTGCATTAGTTGACGAGGCGGATCTGGAACCAGGCTCCACGATCGCCATCTATTTGCCGTGGCACTGGCAGCGAGTGACGTGGACCTTGGCTGCTTGGACCATCGGCGCCGTTGTTCTCGCGCATTCAGACGCGGCAAGCGCCGACTTAGTTCTCACAGATCTGGCAAGCGTCGATTCCCTCAAAGACGCAGATGAGCCGTGGGTGGTATCGATGCATCCATTGGGTTTGGTAGACGCTGGACTGCCCACAAATGTCATTGATGCAACTGGACTTAGTCGTATGCAACCCGATGCATTGTTAGTGCCACCTGCTACTGGTGACGATCTCGCAATCGTCATTGATGATCAATCATTGAACCGAATTGCAGCACTCCAATGGGTAGCTTCTAAACTTCCTGACACATCAGACCGCGTGCTCATCAATCAGCCTGCTGTCAATGACCCAGCCGCTTGGTTGATACCGGTTCTGTTCCCACTCTTAGGATCAGGCTCAGTGATTATGACAAACAGTGCAGATACTTCATCGGTCTCGCAGCAAGAAGGTGCGACGCTTATTTGGAAGTAACTACTTTCGAATCTTTACTAACCCAGAAGCGCTAGCAACACCTTCAACGCCGTTAGTGACCACGATGACTCGATACTCATATTTCGCGCCCGCGGGTACAGCTTTCTTGATTATGAAAGTGAATCGACCCGACTTCTTCGTGGTCGTCGTTGCTTTCACCTGCCAAACACCATCAACTTTCATCTGGCGCTGCACAGTGACCCCAGCTTTTGCGGGAACAACCTTTCCCCTGAACTGCAACGGTGAACCAGCCTTCGGCTTCAGCGTTGGGCCAATCTTCATTGAGATCGTCGTGGTGACAGGAGGCGCCACCACTGTTGCCGTGGGCACAGGAACTGGCACCGATGTAGCAGTCGGCACCGGAGTGATTGATGGAGCACCTGGCACCGCCTGACCATTGATGGCATTCACATAGGTTGATTTCAATCCCAGCTTTGATCTCATGACTTCGCCAGTGATCGTGCGAGTGGTGCCGTCTTGCAAGGTTCCTGCCAAAGTGCGCACACTGCCCGAAGGCAAGCGCTCTGCCACTTCAACTTTCCAGACACCAGGAACACCAAAGGCTGCTGCCATCGATGCTTGCGGAACGTTGACGGTCCAACTCGCATTGGGATTGTCTGGTGACAGCGACCAATGGTCATCGACGTTTACTGAATATGGCAGATCGCCGCCCCACACATCCTTCGTGGTGTTCGTGATGCCACCAGATGAAGCCGAATAGAACGCGGAGATCGGAGCACCGTTATATGTTGCAGCGATACCCGTGGTTTCTGAACCGAACGTGGCATTAACTGCAGCAACCCAGCGGTCACCCTTGGCGCTACTTGCCTTTGCCCATCCCACGAAAGCCTGATCGTTGAATGGGCCATCGCCGTCGTCGATATGACAGTTACAAGCCTTCTTCTCACCTGCCGCATATTTGACCAAAGCGTATGAACGAGCAGCAATGACTTGTGCTTGCATCGCTGCCTCTGGCCACGAGTTGGAAACTTCAGCAATGCCGTAAAGATATTCGTCGTGTAAGCGCAGCTGATTCACAACATTTAGGCGGGTTCCCGTGGAGTTCGTGGCAGCGACCACGTCCATCTTTCCGTATCGATACCGGTGACCAGTAGTCGTGAAAGATCCATTAGGACCAATAACATTCGCCGCCGTTGCTGGGCCGGCAGCCGTACCGGTATCTCTATTGCCTGCCCATCTCACCGTGGCTTGTGCTGCCGTTCCGAGATCCGAGGTTTGCCCACCTGCTGTGCGCTGAACATTGACAGCATTGCCCGCGATATTAAAAGTGAACACATCGTTAGGGCCACCGGTAACAACATTTGCGCCAACAGTCACTTCAATTTGACCGCCACCAGCATCAAGGGCCTCTGAACGTATTTTTGTTTGCGTTACTCGATAAAATAGATTGACTCGAATATCCATATCGTCTTGAACTGGCGCAACCACTGTGTTTGGGTAGTAATGCGCAACGATCGCAGTGGCGTTATTGCCTTCTTTAGCCATGCCATATGCGCCCCACTGCGACATGCCAATGCCGTGCCCATAACCCGCACCCGTTAAAGCAAATGCATCAGGAGGGCCACAGGGGTCGATGGGTGATCCCGGGCTCGTTGTTACAACTCCGGTGCCAATCCACGGGTAAATCGCATCTGCACCATTAGCGCCATTCAGCGTGAACGTGTAGGTACCTGGCGGCACAGCTGCACCGGCGTTGTCCTTCAAATCCCAATTAGCGGTGAGCGCGCCTGGCGCATCTTGCTGACCCGTCAGGGTTCGCACCACTGCACCACAGCGCGAAGAAATATTGATATTCCACGCCAGCGGAGCGTTCGTTGTCGCCGTCACCGTTAATGGCAGGTTCGCACCCCACGCAACCGCTGGACTAACGATTGGATTAAAGGCAGTGACGCCCATTTTCGCGGTGGTGGCTGCGCGAATTGCGGGTAGCTGTGGTTCAAGGAACTTTCCTGGGCAGGCAGTAGCACCAATATCGCGATGGCCTCCGATGACTAAAGCCGTTGCAGTTTCACCCTGGCGGTATTTGGAAGTTCCAGCAGATGAGTCAGAAACTAATGGAGTTGTTCCGTTTGGATCTCGGTGATTCATCGACAACTTCCAAGCGAAGAGCTGTGCAACTGAGTCATCAATGGCATTGAGCTGTTCCGGAGCCGGTGAAGCTGATTGGAAGTTGCCTAGCGCTGACACCGCGAAAGTCTCTTGATTAAAACCAGCAGTGTGACCGCCGACAACTGCTTGATCCATACCTCCCGCGCGACCTTCATAGAGCCGCCCGAATCGGTCAACGATGAAGTTGTAGGCCATGTCGGAGTAGCGCAGGCTTTTGGTGAAGTAGGCATATAAATTTCGCACTTGTTGAGCAGCTTGCTCTGGCGTGTAGTTGTTTGTTGTCACAGTGTGGTGCAAGAAGCCAGCCTTAATCGTTGGTGCAAAGGTCGCAGATCCGCGACGCATCGATTCATCAGCGCCCCACTGCGCGCGAGTGATGATGCTTGGCATTGGTGCAGAAGCTGTACTCGCATCTGCTGTGGCAATCGGTTCCGATGTCGCAGGAAGATTTGCGTCTTCGCTGGTTACCGGGTTATCAAGCAGCACCAATTTCGCGTTGGCTGGTTTCACGCCAGCTGGTGTATCCATTCGCATCTGTACGCCATCGGCGGTGCCGGTAATGAGCGGTTCAGTGCCGTAACGAGCATTCGCGGCTTCAAGTGAATTTGGATCAGGTCGATCTTCTGAAGCATCCAGCTGTTCCCAACGTGACCATGTGCCATTTTCTCGGACGCGCACCAAGACACGGGTTCGTAGGTCAAGGGGTGAGTCGGTCGTGACGGCAACGAGTCCAAAGGGATCCGTATCCAGAGTTTGTGTTGCAAAAGCTGGCGACAAGTTCTCAGCGGGAGCGGCTACGACGGCATGTGTCGAGTGTGCGTGAGCAAGGCCAAGTGGCTCCACCGTGGCTTGGCCCGTCCAAGCGGCCATGGCCATGGCAGATTGAGCAAGCCCTTGGCTATCAATTTCCCCCAAGGCAATGCTTTGCTCTGTGGGCGCGACTGGTGCGCGATCAAAGACCGGCAGGCTCACCACAGGCAAAACAAACCCTGCTACGCCAATGCCCAGAGCCACCACGCAGGCCAAGGGCCGGCGAACGTGGGAACCAAGCGTCATGCACGATCCTTTCGAGGAAGTCCGGGATACTTGACTACGGTGACATGGATTCGACGTAATTCTCAATTCACACACGCAACTTGAGTCCCAACTGTTACATAGGTCTCCTCTCGGGGAACCTCACGGGGCAACACGCCGTCTGAGCAGTAGTGGGGAGCCGCCCAGCGACTTACCATTGATGCTCACCCTCGCCCAAAGGATTTCATGGCAACCTCTCGCCGCCGCTGGCCTCGTCTGCTTGCTGCAGCCGCAGCAGTAGTCGTGCTCATCACCACGGTGATTGGCGCAGGAGTGAACCACCTCATGGGCAATCTGCAGGGCAATATCAAGTCACTTGACGTGTCTGCCCAACTCGGCGCAACCACTGCGCCTGGCGAAAATTCCGCGTTGGTGTACGACACCGACGGAAACATGAAACCACTGAACGTGGTGCTCATGGGAACAGACACCCGCACGGGTGCCGGCAACAAGGGCTACGGCAAAAAAGGTATGAATTACGGCGAACGCTCAGACACCACGATCGTGCTACACGTCAGCGCTGATCGTTCCAACGCTGTTGCGGTCAGCATCCCCCGCGACACGCTGGTAAACATTCCCAGCTGTATCAATAGCAAGGGTCAAACTGTTGGTGGCGGAACAAATAAGTTCAATGACGCTTATTCAATTGGCGGGCCTGGCTGCACCGTCAAAGCCGTCAACGAAATGACCGGCATGAATATCACGAACTTTGTGAAAATCGACTTCGGTGGTTTTAAGAAAATCGTTAATGCCATCGGCGGGGTCGAGATCTGCTTGGCTGCCCCCGTAAAAGACAGACAGAGTGGGCTGAATCTTTCTGCCGGCAAGCATGTGGTGACCGGCGAAGAGGCCTTAGCTTTTGTTCGCATTCGACACAACATCGGTGACGGATCAGACACCTCGCGCATCCGCCGTCAACAAGCTTTCATCTCTTCCCTTTCTCGCCAAGTACTTTCAAGCGGCACTCTGCTCAACCCGGCCTCGGTGATCGGCCTACTTGATGCCGCGACCCAATCAATTACTGCTGATCCACAAATGGCTGATCTCAAGCAACTTCAAGAACTCGTGCTTTCGATGAACGGCATCAGTCCTAAGAACCTCACGTTTTTGACGATGCCGTGGAAGCCAGCAGGCGACGGGGCAAACGTGTTGGAAAATAAGAAGAAGGCTCGCCCAGTATGGAAGGCAATGCGCGAAGACACTTCATATCCGCCGAAAACTACGAATGGTCAACCAACACTTTCAACAGCCCCTAGCGGTATCTACGTCGATGTGTTGAATGGAACAACGACACCTGGACTAGCCCGCAAGGTTGCTAAGCAACTCAAGGCCCAGGGTTACCGTGTACAAAACGTTGGCACTTCTAAAACTCCCGCTACCGCAACCACGCTGACCTACGACACGAAGTGGGACACCAGCGCAAAAACTATTGTGTGGGCAAGCGCGGCTAAAGACGATCCCACCGGCAAGGGCCAGCGCATGACTTTGACCATCGGCCCTGACTTCACGTCGATCAAGCCAGTGGTGATCAGTGCTGCTGCCGGTGACGCATACTCAAAGCTCAATACGGGTGACGAAACTTTCTGCGCTTCATAGCTCACACGTGGTTTAGATAATTGGTGGACGTCCGGCTTTTGTCATCGCCCACACCGTTTTCCATTGCATCTTCTTGCGACCAACCGGCCGCTGCTTCATGCCCTCACCAAGTCCCGTAAACCATGACTTCAAAGCGGCTTTGTCATGTACGCGCAACAAGGTCATCCCAATCCAGGTACCGACATACAGTGGTTCAATAACAACAGGAAGGTTGCGTCGCGCAAGCCACACTCGGTTGCGAGCATTGAGCCGGTAGTAAACATCGTGACGTGCCGGATCGATGACTGGGTGGTGAACAACGAGGTCACCTGCGTACCAAGGAGTGAAACCTTCATCCCAGACCCGCCAAACCAGGTCGATGCCTTCATGCGCGTAGAAGAATTCATCGGGCCAACCGCCAATTCGATCAAAAAGTGCACGTCGCATGGCAACAGCACCCTCCCAAAGGGAGGTGGCAGGGCCAGGAGCTGCTGGGTCACCCACACGAAGTCGAGGAACCCATCGACCAGGGGATGCCAGCCCGGTGGGGTCAACTACGCGAGGCTGAATCAAACCCAGTTTTGGATCGTCGTTAAATCGTTGAGCGACGGTCGCTAGGAAATTATTATCAGCAAGCGAAGCGTCATCATCAAGAAAGAACAGCAACTCGCCTTGCACGTGTTCAACCCCAGCGTTGCGTCCGGCTGGAATGCCTACGTTTTCGGCTAATGCGAGTGCCTTCACACCAACGGGCAAGTTCTGCGGCTGCCAACCATTACCTACGACAACAATGTCGAGTTCAACATCTTTTTGGTCCAACAACGATTGCAAACCTCGAGCTAACTCAGTTGGACGTTTGCCCATCGTAAGCACAACAACGCCATACGCAGGATTGCTCATCGCAGTTTGCTTGATGACAAAATAGAAGCCAAATGACCAACGATTGTGACTATGCCAAGGCCCAAAAGCGCGACGAGTAATACTCGGGTAGCTCCAAGATCTCCGACGAATAGATCAATAATACCAGCGACTAATACCAAAATAGTAAGTTCAACTGAGTGATACGCGCGGTGGAATGGGAAGAATTTGGCAATGGAGCGCAGGTTGCGAAGGCCAGCGTTTGATGGCACGCCAACGGCGGCTTTATCAACGAGTTTTGGCAGGTCGTTATATGCACGTGACACATGCACCATGTCGTTCAAAGCCTTGTTATACAAAATAATGACGGAAAGCAACGCACCCAAAAACGGCCAAATTGAATCCAGCCAGCCCTCGTTGGGGAACCCTGCTGCACGCAGACCCAATGCAATTGGGATCAACCCTTCAGCCGTGTAGTGACCAACGCGATCAATGAACACACCCATCGGTGACGACTTACGGCGCCACCTGGCAACTTCACCATCGCAGCAGTCCCAGAGCATTTGCATTTGCCCCAAAAACACCGCGAGCAGCGGTCCCCAGATTCCTGGAATTAAGAGGGCGAACGCAGCCGAGGCACCGGTAGCCACCATGAGCCAAGTGACCTGGTTGGCCGTGATTGGGGTCTTCAGTAACTGCTTGGTCAAGTACGGCGAGATATCGCGCAGATACACATCCGCAACCCAATGTTCTGAGTTTGTTCGACCTCGAATCGCTGGTGGCTGGCAGACCTCGCGGATCTCAGCAATGGTGGGGCGTGCTGGGCGCTCGAGATCGGTCACGTCGTTACGATAGGACACTCGTACTCGCCAGCTCTACGACCACTCCGGAGACCGCCTTATGAATACCCAAGCAGTGATCTTGGCGGCTGGCATGGGCACACGTCTTGGCAAACCTTGGCCAAAGCCGCTCACGCCCCTAGCCGATGGTCGAACAATCATGGGCCAGCAGATGGATAACCTGCAACGAGCCTTCGGCTCTGACCTTCGAGTTCTTACTGTGGTGGGGTTCAAACTCGACATGATCCTTGAGGCTTTTCCAAATGTGAGCTACGCGTATAACGAGAATTTTGATCAGACCAACACCAACCGCAGTCTGCTCAAGGCTCTGCAATTGGCCTCTGATGGCGGAGTTATCTGGCTCAATGGCGATGTGGTCTTTGACCCTGAAGTTCTTGAGCGATGCAAGCCGATGATGGCTGCTGGGCAGTCATTCGTGTGCGTGAACACCTCGGCTGTTGCCGAGGAAGAAGTTAAATACACGATTGCCGCTGACGGCTTCATTGACGCACTCTCCAAAACTGTGAACCCTGCACTCGGCGAAGCAGTAGGGATTAACTACATCTCAGAAAGTGACCGGGCAACGTTCATCCGCGGACTCGAATCGTGTGCTGACGGTGATTACTTCGAACGCGGTCTAGAGATAGCAATTGATAGAGATGGGTTGAAAGCAATGCCCCTGGACATCACTGATCTGTTTGCCGTGGAAGTGGACTTCGAAGAAGATCTTTCTCGGGCAAATGAATATCTTTAATGAGCGCTGAAGGTTTTAACGCTGTACGTTCTTAAACACTTGCTCCCACTGATCAAGAACCTGGTCGAGTCGATATTTCAACATGTGCTCGCGCCCTTGGATTGCCAGACGGGCTCGCAAAACATCATCTTCGGCAAGTTCGCATAATCCTCGAGCCAGATCTACAGCATCACCACGATTCACGAGCAGCCCACACCTGCCTTCATCAACGAGTTCGCGCACGCCGGCTGAACAATCACTCACCACCGCAGGCACGCCGATCGCTAGCGCTTCCATCAGCACTAAGGGCAAGCCTTCAACCAATGAGGGAACAGCGAGGATCCCTGTTTCTTTTAAGACGATGTACGGATCCAAAACTGGTGGTAGCAACTGCACCCTCGGAAGATCGGCCATCGCTGCCTGAATTTGAACGTCATGGGGACCCGAACCAACAAAATTCAGATTCCAGTCTGAAAGTCGACCCTGTTCGCAGATGATCCGCCAAGCTTGCATCAATGTCATCGGCGCCTTCTCAGCTGAGAGCCGCCCAAGATAAGTGATTGTTCGAGATTGTGAATTTGCCACTTCACTTGGCCATTGGGCTAGTGGGTTTGGCAACCAGGATGCGTTGTTGAGTCCAGCTTGCGTGAATCGCACGGCATCTACTGCAGTCAGCGCAAGGAATTGGTCAACATCACCATAGGTGCGCAAAATCCGATCAAGATCCTTGCCAAAAGCAGCAGCTTCAATTGACGAATGGAACTGACCAATGGTTCGCCAACCCGAGAGATCACAATCAAGACCGTGTTCCATTGCCCACACCTGAGCGCTGATCAATATGCCTGGTTCACCTGAATCAAGAATCGATTGCAACTTGCGTAATGCACCCGCGCGCAAGGAATCTAGTTCTGCTCCAACCTCTTTTGGATAACTTTTTTCGAGGAGTCGCTCCACTTTATACGTATCCGACTTATGTGCCACTCGTTCTCCGAGGGGTTCCACTCCCACAATGGTCACTTCATATCCGCGAGATGCGAAGCCTCCTGCGAGAACTTGCACCACCCGTTGGGCGCCTCCGAGTTCATCAACGTTGTTGGCGAGCAACACGATGCGCTTACTCATTGCTCACCTGCCATGGCAGACCAAATACTCGCTGCTGCGTCACCTGTTGGTGATCCAGCAAGTGCTGCGAAACTTTCGCTTCGGTTTGCTGATGCGTCTAAAGAGTCCCGTGCGTGCAACCAATTATTGAGCAGCGACAACGTCTCACTCACACTTTCAGCAATCACGCCCGGCAAAACTTCAGTCAAATTCAGATAGGTACCTCGGCGTCGAACAACATCTAAATGGTGCGTTTCAAGAGCAATGACGGGACGCTTGAGGCGACCAAACTCCAAGGTGAGAACCGACCAGTCTGTGATCATGAGATCTGACGCAGCAAGCCAACTTGGAATATCGTGAATAACTTGCGTTACCCCATCAGGTAATTGCAGCCGGCTTCCATCATCAGTTACGGCGATGAACTGAATTTTATCCTTGAACGACTCTGCGATAGCGCTCAGATTCGGTGCGGATTGAGCAGTAAAAAATGTAAAGACCACGACTGGGCGATCCAAATCAAGCGCTAGTCGTGATCGCAGTTTTGAATCCATAGCAGCTGCGACCAATGCATCTCCAAAAATACTGGCGTGAACGATCTCGCCGACATAAGCGGTTGACGATCGAAGTATTTGCTCCCCCAAAGGTGATGCCACACAAGCTATATCCCAGCGTCCAACTTGCGACCAGGCTGGACGTCGCTCTGACGTGGGTTGCAGAACCCAATCGGGGTTATCTCGACCTACGCGCAATAACGGCATCGCACACGCCGCCACCACCATCGTTTGGCCTTCGCGTTTTGGCAAGCCATTTCGAAAGACCTCATTAACAACTAACCAGCGTGCCCTGCCCAAATGCCAGGCGTGGGTAAAGGAATTACGTTGCTTCGCGGCGATCCAGCGCTGAGGAAATTTAGGGTGATCCTGTTGCCATTGCTTGGCCAGCATCGGCAGTGCACTGTCAATCGCACGACTACCCTCGACGTCAAAAAGTACCTCGTTCTTCAAAGGCAAGATTCGCGCCATGAAGTAGCCCAATGATGGCAGATTCTTAAAAGGCGAACCCTTCGCATTCTTTGGATTGGGTGCCTTCTTCACTTTTGGAGCAATAATTTCTTGTGCAATCGTGACGATCACTTTTGCTTCGTGTAACACGCTGGTAGGTATCTTCTCAACTCCATTGACAAGTTCATCGAGAAGTAGCACCCGATCCTTTAACCATGAGCGTCTAAACAGCAGATGAGAGGCAACTAGCTCTGGCCTGTCTTTCGCTAGCTCACCAGCACTCACAACGGTAGGTATCCAAGCAGTTCGAACCGCACCGAGCGCGATATCCGCGTCAAATTCCTCAGCTGCGAGTAACAGGTTTTTTACGATGTGCCGCTCAAGAACGAGATGATCGGGAGCAAAGAGCACCCACGTTCCTGTTGCTGCAGGGAAATCTGCAACAACCTCAAGGCTGCTGAGCGTTTGATTAGCAAACAGTCCGGTGAGCTCACCGTCGGAAGGCACGATGATGCTGACATCCGGATAAGTGTTCATGCTTTTTCCCGATTATTCGTTACAAAGGCAACGAGTTCCTTCGCCCGTGCATCGAAGCTGTGATTTTCTGCAACCTTCTTGGCAAAAGCAAGCCTGGTTTCGTAGGGCGGAAATGTTGATTCGAGATCGCCAGTGATCTGGGCAAGTTCATCCACCGATGCATACGTGCGAACTACTTCGCCGAAGACTTCATCTAATCCCACTGCTCGATCTGAGATCACGCGGGTTGCTGTTGCAGTGGCGTCAAATAATCTATTTGAAAGAAAGCCAGTTTCTGCCATGTACTCGTGGTGATCATTGAGCACCACTCGAGCACCTGCATACGCAGCAGGAAGGTCGGCGTTCGCAAGAAACTCAGCACGAATTTGGACTTCCTCGACATACTGCTGCCAGCCCACGCCATAAAGTGATAACTCAAGGTTTGCTGCAATCGCGTCTTGAACGATTGGACGAAATACGCCACGGGTTGAACCAACAAATAACGCTGTGTCGCCGCTATCAGCAACTCCAGCTTTGGGGGAAAACCTTGAAGGGTTTGTGGCTTGCAACAGCGGACGCACCTCAACGAAGTCGGGCTTCCAGTGATTACTTGCTACGAAGACAACGTCATACCGTTTGGCTTCTTGCTGCGTCACCAACTCTGGGTGTGAAATAACCCAAAGAATCCAAATTGAATTCTTCTTGGAACGATTGGGTTTTACCTCGGTCAGCCCTCGAAGAACCACGACAACATCGTCGTTCTCACGATCCAATGCATGAGCATTTTGTCGAGATGTGGTGTTTGCGTCCTGCCCTTGTCTGCACAGGGCATCAACGAGATCTCGGGCGAACCAAGTGTCGCCCCACTGTTCTCCGGCAATGCCTCCTGGAGCTGAAGTCAAAACAGTCCACCGCAACTTGCGCCGTCCGAAAATCTTCATTGCTTCACACCACGCAGGAATCCCAAGCCCCATGAGCCATGCATCGTTGCAAAGACGAGCGGTAAACGCAGAGCAGCGGGTAATGCCATCCGTGGCTTGCTGAGGAAGGTCATCACGCTCGCCGCAAGGTTGGCGGCGAGGTAGCCAATCGGCATGGCGAATCCCAAGGCGGCCAACCAACTGATGCCAGCGGCGAGGCCTACTACTCCTGCAATGTCGCCCACAACAACGAGCACAACTGCAATGGGAGCTGCGAGGTATCGCAAAGAAAGCGTGTCGGGATGGCGTCGGGCTACTTCACGACGCCATCGACCGTAGTCGTGATACTGGCGAGCAAGGGCTGCAGCCGTGGCTCGAGGCCGATACTCAACCTGCATTGTTGGGGTGAACCACACAATGCCACCGGTTTGACGGATCCGAAGATTCATCTCCCAATCTTGTGCACGTTCCATTGATTCGTCATAGCCCTGTACCCGCGCTAATGCGTCTGCTCTGAAACAACCCAGATACACCGTGAGAGCTGGACCTGCTTGCCCGCCAACATGAAAAGCTGCACCGCCTACACCGAATTTGGACGTCATCGCACGGGCGACGGCTACTTCAAATGGCGTGGTTCCTTTTGCCGCCATGACGCCGCCGACATTGTCTGCACCGGTTTCACGCAGCGTTAAGACTCCGCACGTCACGTAATCCGCTGGAATCAGCGCATGTCCGTCGACGCGGACCACTACTTCTCCCGTTGCGCGAGCAATTGCCGAGTTCAGTGCCGCCGGGGTTTTGCCCGTCGGGTTAGCAACAACAACAACATTGGAGTGTTTTGCCGATAGTGCATCTGCAACTTCTTGCGTTCGGTCTTTTGAAGGGCCAACAGCCATCACAACTTCGATTGCACCTTGATAATCCTGGCGCAAAATCTGCTCGACTGCTGCTTCAAGGTGCAGCTCTTCATTGAGCACAGGCATGATCACGGTGACGCGAGGCAGTGTTGGCAGCGGAGCTTGGGTCATGCACGAGTCCCAAACACTTCGTGTTGAATTCGCCCTTCGAAAGTCTTCGCTGTTTTCGTGAGGAAGTGCTCTTCATTTGGGGTTGCCGTGTGACCTTCGCCGCGGCGCTCATAAAGGTAACCGAGTCCATGGGTACGGTAAATCGAACCACCCGTTGCTTGCACTCTTTCGATAAGCGCTCGATCCACCGACTTTGCAACAGGCCGCCAGCCACCGAGTTCATCCAGGTCAGCACGCGAAATCAACAGTGTGCCGCCAGCCACGAAAGGTGCATAAGTTTCCGCCGGGTATTCAGGACGAAACGCCGTGGTGTTTGCAGATTCAACATAGATCCAATCCAGGGCTTTCCCAACCAACGTGGCTCCGGAATACATACGCGCAAGAACGAGATCCCAGACGTGCTCTGTGCCGTAATGGTCATCGTCATCCATCTTGGTGATCAGTTGGCCATCAGCCTTTTCGCTCAGCTGCTGCATCGCGGTGCCAAACGGCACATCGCTTGAGATCTTCACAATTTTGAGGTCATGAGCGATCGCATCGAAGCGCGAGTGATCAACGTCAACACCATGTAGACCAATAACAATCTGCAGATTTGGATACGCCAAACGAGCAAGCTGTTGCACAGCCTGGTCAATGAATCGTTCACGATGAGTAGCAAGCACGACAGTCACCGCGGGCCAGGCGTTCAATGCCGCTGCCGGCGAATAGGCACGAAGAGCATGACGGCGGGCGTGTACTGATTGCACTTGCCATTCAAAATCATCAGCAGGGAAACTATCTGCGCCAACGATGATGCCACAAGCTTCAAGTTGTGTGCGCCAGCGTGTAGGTAATTCGAGATTTGTTTGCAACCCACCGATTACTTTTAGCTGCGCAACATCACTGAGCGAAAGATCAATCTCAGTGCTGAGATTCACTCCTGCACCTTCGATAACTAATGCGCCAGCTTGAACAGAGACAAGGCCGACGTTCCACGGTCCAGTTGAAAGACGACCAATCGGGCGATGCACTAGTGGATTAACAAATACTTCGTGGCTAACACCATCAACAACCCACACTGGCTTGTCTTCATCAATCACAACAGTGCGCGATCGCTCAATTGAGTCCAGCGAAACTTCGGAAGATGTGATGAGCGTGTCAGCGCGACGCAAATGCACATGAGCTTTGTCGGTTGGAAGCACCACATCGTCGAGATCAGCAACGAGCGATGCAGCACTCATCGGAAGTCCTGGACCAAACGTGAACATCGATCCGTAACTCAAGCTCACCATCGGTTGTAACACCCTGAGCGCGGCAGCAACGAGCAGGCCTGGGTCTATTGGCTCATCAGCTACGAGCTCCAGCAAAATGCCGTCACCCTGTCGATGGAGCCATAGGGAATTGATGCCTGACATTTTTGGAGCGCCCGTCCAGCCCTTGGGTGGATTCCACGACTTCAGACGCACATCTACTCGGGTAATTTCGGGACCACCAACAATTTTCACCGCGAGTTGCGCAAGTGCCGCCACATCTGGGCCTTTGATCAGCCAAGAATTTGGCTTGATTTTCAGAAGAATTCCCTCGGGAAGTCCTGGAATTGGTCCGCGCTTGATTTTTCGGTCTTGACCTCGAGAGATTGCTAGGGGATTGCTCACAGTGGCCAGCGTAGAGGGCCGGGTGGCTCCTTCGCCGATAGCCTTGCGGGATGACACTGCGACTCTCTGTTATCGGCACCGGTTACCTCGGCGCTACCCACGCGGCCTGCATGGCCGAACTGGGCTTTGAGGTCATCGGGATTGATACAGATCTCAACAAGGTAACTACCTTGCAAGGCGGCCATGTGCCCTTTTTTGAGCCAGGACTCGACGAAGTTCTGGAGCGAAACATTAAGGCTGGACGGTTGCGCTTTTCCACCTCGATCCAAGAGGCTGCTGAGTTTGGTGATGTTCATTTCATCTGTGTGGGAACGCCTCAACTTGCCGGAGCCCAGCGCGCAGATATGACACAAGTCTTTGGCTCAATTGCGGCCTTAGCCCCTTATCTCAAACCAACAGACCTCGTCGTCGGAAAATCCACAGTTCCGGTGGGCACAGCGCATGAGATCTTTGAACAGTTGAAAAACACAGCAGCAGCGGGGGTCGAAGTTGCTTGGAACCCAGAGTTTCTACGTGAAGGTTTTGCTGTTGAAGACACCCTGCGCCCAGATCGCTTAGTTGTTGGTGTGCGTAGCCAACGCGCTGAAGACATCCTGCGTGAGGTCTACGCACCGCTGATTGAGATCAACACCCCATTCTTGGTTACGGACTTCCCCACTGCAGAGTTAGTCAAAGTTGCCGCAAACTCATTCCTGGCTACAAAAATCTCATTCATCAATGCAATGGCAGAAGTCTGCGAAGCCGCAGGCGCCGACGTCTCCCAACTGGCTGAAGCAATTGGCTACGATCCCCGGATTGGCAATCGCTTCCTATCTGCCGGGCTTGGTTTTGGTGGTGGCTGTCTTCCCAAAGACATCCGGGCATTCATGGCACGCGCTGGCGAACTTGGAGCAGATGAAGCCCTGATGTTCTTGCGCGAAGTCGACCAGATCAACCTTCGACGCCGATCACACACCGTTGATTTAGCTCGCAAGACCCTCGGTGGTGAATTCGTCGGTAAATCGGTGACGTTGCTTGGTGCAGCGTTTAAGCCCAACAGTGATGACGTGCGCGATTCACCGTCTTTGGATGTTGCAGTGGCAATAAGTAATGCAGGCGCTAACGTCAAGATCCACGATCCCAAAGCTTTGGAGAATGCTGCGCGCGTTTACCCAAATATGAATTACGAGCAAGACGTGATGAAAGCACTTGAAGGCGCCGACCTGATTATTCATGGCACTGAATGGAATGAATACCGCGAACTTGATCCAGCCGAAGTCGCCAAGGTAGTCAACACTCGCCATGTGATCGATGGACGCAACGTCCTTGATCCACAAGCCTGGCGCGCTGCGGGCTTTACCTATCGCGCATTGGGCCGGCCAACCGCTTAGATGTAGACATGAGAATCGTGCGTAAGGATGACCTGTATACGGCCGAGGGAAACACCACCCAGGGAGCCGCCGGTCTCTCATTGACCTGGCTACAAGGCCCAGCAACCAGCGATGAACTCGATGTTGGATTCGTTCGCGTTGATGCCGGAGCCCAAACGCCCACACATATTCATCTCAAAGGCCAAGTGATTGTCACGGTAGCGGGTAGTGGATTCGTCGAAACTGCCGCCGGCGAGCGTATTGAGACAACCGTGGGCGACGTGGTGATTTGTCCTGCCGGCGAAGAGCATGTGCACGGAAGCGCAGGTGAAGCCGAGTGGGCCCACCTCACAATCTCAACGGGCAAGCACGATGTGCCTAAGTGAAGAGCATGGCCCTAGGCCATCTTCAGCATTAATGAGCATGTGAAGGCAGAACTGCCCCCTACTTATGCAAAGGGTTCGCAAGTGTCGGGTTTGCCGTAGACAGTCCAACTTGACCCGAATTACTGTCAGGTCTGCTTGCCAACAAATACCGCCTCTGCAAAGGAACGCAATGACTATCTCCACTGGCTCTGCTCGCCCGGCTAAGGCTCATGGCCAGTGGGCAATTGACGGTGATGCACCGCTCAATGCCAACGAGATCATGAAGCGAGAAGGCGAAGGACTTGCTGTTCGTGAGCGGGTGGAAACGATCTACGCACAGCAGGGCTTTGATTCAATCCCTGGTGATGATCTTCGTGGCCGCCTGCGTTGGTGGGGGCTTTACACCCAGCGCAAGCCCGGTATCGATGGTGGACGCACCGCCCAACTCGAGCCAGAAGAGCTCGAAGATTCCAACTTCTTAATGCGTGTTCGCTCCGATGGTGGCAGCCTTTCTCTCGAGCAATTGCGCACGATCGCAAATATCTCTATCGAGTTTGCCCAAGACACTGCCGATGTAACAGACCGTCAAAATATTCAACTGCACTGGATTCGCATTGAAGACGTTCCAGAAATTTGGCGTCGTCTCGAGGCTGTTGGCCTTTCCAGCGCACAGGCCTGCGGTGACGTACCTCGAGTTATTTTGGGTTCGCCAGTTGCTGGCGTTGCTGTTGATGAAATTATTGACGGCACTCCTGCGATCAGATCAATCCTGGATCGCTTCCTTCTTGATCCAGAGTTAGCAAACCTTCCTCGCAAATTTAAGTCAGCAATCAGCGGATCTCCTCGCCTTGACGTTGCTCATGAAATTAATGACATTTCGTTTGTAGGTGTCGTGCACCCTGAACATGGGCCTGGCTTTGACCTATGGGTTGGTGGCGGACTTTCAACCAATCCGCACCTCGCGGTTCGCCTAGGCGCTTGGGTTCCACTTGCTGACGTTCCTGACGTATGGCACGGAGTTGTCAGCATCTTCCGTGATTACGGCTACCGCCGCCTACGCACCAAAGCTCGCTTGAAGTTTCTTGTTTCTGACTGGGGCGCCGAGAAGTTCCGTGAGGTTTTGGAAACCCAATATCTCGGTCACAAGTTGATTGACGGTCCTGCCCCGGCTCCCACTGTGCAGCGCGATCATGTTGGTGTCTTCCCACAGAAGGATGGCCGCAATTATGTGGGCGCCGCTCCTACCGTGGGTCGCCTTTCCGGTCCGCGCCTGTTGGCCCTTGCTGATTTAGCTCAAGCAGCAGGATCTGACCGCGTGAATCTCACTGCAGATCAAAAGATCGTCGTCATTAACGTTGCCACAGATCAGGTGGACTCACTGGCCGCTGGACTTTCCAAGATTGGGCTAGAGGTCTATCCGTCAGAGTTCCGTCGCGGCACGATGGCTTGCACCGGTGTTGAGTTCTGTAAGTTGGCAATGACAAACACAAAGGATCGTGCAACTGCGCTTGTGACCGAACTCGAAACTCGTCTTCCTGCTAACGCCATTCCTTTGGCTGTTCACGTCAATGGTTGCCCGAACTCGTGCGCAAGAATCCAAGTTGCAGACATCGGGCTCAAGGGCATCCGCGCCCTCGACGCTGATGGCAACGATGTTGAAGGATTCCAAGTCCATCTTGGTGGTCGCCTTGGTCAAGATTCAGGGTTCGGTCGCACCGTCAAAGGTTTGCGGCTTCCAGCAGATGACCTACCTGACTATGTCGAGCGTGTATTTAATCGTTTCGTAGCTGAGCGTGATGGCGATGAGCCATTCAGCACTTGGGCTCTGCGGGCAGACGACGAGGCAATCCGATGAGCATCGCCCAACGAAGTGACGCACGAGTTCTGCAAGCCGTTGCGCGGTATGCAACAGCTGGTTTGCAGGGCGCGGATGCCGCTGAAGTAATTCGTTGGGCTGCTGATTCATTTGCAGGGCGAGTCGTTGCAACCCAAGCCATGGCAAACACCACGATCTCGCACATGATCGCTGCCGTTGCACCAGAGATCCCAGTTGTCTTCCTTGACACCGGTTACCACTTTCCTGAGACCCTTGAAACTCGTGACGATCTTGTGGCCCGCACGAATATCAATCTCATCAACATCACACCAGTGCTGAGCGTTCAAGAACAAGATGACATCTACGGCCCAAACCTTTGGGATCGTGACCCAGACCTTTGCTGCAAACTGCGTAAAGTCGTTCCGATGGAAGATTCTCTCGTTGGCTATGAAGCCTGGATCACTGGCCTTCGTGTTGCCGCTGCCCCCCATCGTGACGATGTTCCTGTCGTTGAATACGACGAGAAGCGCGGCGTACTAAAGATCTCACCTTTACTTCATTGGACAGATGAAGATCTCCTTCGCTACACAATGGAAAACGATGTCCCAGTAAATCCACTGATGTATCAGGGGTACCCGTCAATTGGCTGCGCCCCTTGCACTGCCCGTGTTGACGCTGGATCAGATCCCCGCTCGGGTCGCTGGGTTGGCAAAGACAAGAACGAGTGTGGCCTGCACACATGAGCAGCTATCCAATCTCGCTCAACCTTGCGGGTAAGCGTGTCGTGGTCGTTGGAGCAGGCAGTGTTGCCGCGAGACGCGTCAATACCCTGATTGAAGCAGGTGCGCGCATTTTGGTTATCTCGCCAAACTTCGACTCGCGGATCACAGCATTGGCACTTGAAGGATTGCTGGAATTGCGTGAGCGCACTTACGCAACCGGAGATCTTGAAGGCGCCTGGCTTGTGCACGCCGCAACAAATGATGCAGGGGTGAACGAACAGGTCGCCGCCGAGGCCGATGCTCAGGGAACTTGGTGCATTCGCGCTGATCAAGCAATGCTTTCTGAGGCTTGGACTCCTGCTTCTACGCGGGTTGATGACATCACCGTGGCGGTTACCGCTGGTGGAGATCCTCGCCGAGCAATTGCAATTCGCGATGCAATCGCTGAACAACTGAGCGAAGGCGAACTGCCCATCCGCCGAGTTCGACCAGCCGATGGTCATGTCGTGCTGATCGGCGGCGGTCCGGGCGATCCAGATCTAATTACCATCCGCGGCCGTCGTGAGCTCGCAAAGGCCGACGTTGTTGTTTACGACCGACTTGGGCCCACTTCCTTACTTGACTCCCTTGCCCCTGATGTCGAGCAGATTGAAGCTGGCAAACGTCCCGGCCATCACACCTTGACTCAAGATGAGATCAACGCTGTGATCGTTGATCGCGCCCAACAAGGCAAGCGCGTTGTCCGACTAAAAGGCGGAGATCCGTTTGTGTTTGGTCGTGGCTCTGAGGAAGTTCAAGCCTGCGTTGCTGCGGGTATAACCGTTGAGGTTGTTCCAGGTATCAGCTCCGCTGTCGCAGGACCAGCCGCTGCCGGCATCCCAGTGACGCACCGCGGGTTGGCAAATGGTTATGCAGTAATCACAGGGCATCAACTACAAGACCTCGCAGGTCTAGCTCAGCTTGATTTAACACTTGTAGTTTTAATGGGCGTAGCAACACTGCCTGAATTGGCTGCAGGTCTGGTTGAAGCAGGCAAATCATCTTCAACTCCAGTCGCACTCATTGAACAAGCATCAACCCCTCATCAACGAGTCACGGTCGGCACGTTAGCCACCATTGCCGCAACAGCCGCAAAGGTCGGCGTGAAAAACCCAGCGGTCATCGTGATTGGCGATGTCGTCGCAGTTCCAAACTTGCTTGCTGCCGAATCAGCCTTCGCCCAAAGTGTTCGCTAATCGTGAGCGCACTTGTCGTGCTGCTCGCCCATGGCAGCCCTGATCCTCGATCAAGTCAAGGAGCTTGCGATGTGGCGAACCGTCTAGAAAAGCGGCTAGGCGGATCCATAGTTCGGGTCGCGTATCTCAACCACGATTGGCCAACACTGACTGCCGCGATCGGTCGCGAACGTGACTCTGGAGAAATCACCTCGATCAGTGTGTTGCCGCTACTTTTGAGCAAAGCCTCCCATGCTCTTCGAGATGTTCCTGATGCAGTAGCCCGAGCAGAGCGTGATCACCGAATCAAAATTGTTGTAGGCGACACCATCGGTATGCAACTTGATCTTGCTCTCGCGCTCGATGCGCAAGTGCCTGCAGACCTCCCGATCGTGCTTGCTTGGGCCGGTGGCCGTACAGCGATTGCACAGGCAGAAACCCAATCATTGGTGGATCAATGGCACCAAGCAACAGGTCGACAAATTGTTGCGGCAGGATCCAGCGAGTCTGGGGAAAATCTCTTGGCGGCTGCAGCCGAACTTCAGGAGCGTACAAACCATGTGCCAATGATCGCGACGTTCACACTTTTTCCTGGAGTGCTAGCCGATCAGGTTCTATCGGCCGCTAACGCAATCGGGACGCGTGCCACGACTCCTGTATTTCAAGAAACCGCTCTCATTGAAATTCTTGTTGATCGGCTATCCATCCTTCAGACTGCGGATCAATTCGGATAGCGCTCTGTTTTGGAAAAAGTGTTGGGCGGCACCAACAGAGTTTTACCTCTGCGGTACCGCCCAACATGATGCTTAAGAAATTACTGAGCCTGTAAATCAGTGCGATCAGGAACTCGAGCAGTCGTCGCCTTTCCAAACAGCTTCTCTTCCGCGTCTGCCGTGAGATTCGGAATCAAATATGTTGGGAAGGTTGTTGGGCTGCCCTTGTAGTCACGAAGCACCTGCTTTGACACGGTGACCTGATGAACTTCGGTTGGTCCATCAGCAAGACCCATGACGGCCGCGCCTCGCACAGCCTGCACGAATGGCAGCGCAGTAGATGTGCCGATTGCGCCGTGAATATTCAGCGCACGTTGTGCAATGTTGTTATAGACCCGAGTCATCTGAACCTTGATGGCTGCAATGTCCTTACGAACCTTGTAGTAATCCTGGTACTGGTCAATTTGCCAAGCTGTATACATCACCAACAAGCGCAACTGCTGAAGCTCAATGTATGAATCAGCGATCTTCATCTGAATAGCCTGCTTCTCAGACATCAACTCGCCCTTTGTGGTTCTGGAAAGAACTCGTTCTGCCATCTGATCAAGCAATTCCTGACAGCGCCCAATTGTGCGCATGCCGTGATGCACGCGTCCGCCGCCCAAACGTGTCTGAGCAACGGCAAATGCGTTACCAGCTCCACCAAGAATTGCCGACTCGTGAACGCGAACATTTTCGTAATGAATCAAGGCCTCAGAAATATCATCAGGGCCTTCGCCCTCAACGCCGAAGTTGTAAGCGATATTTATTCCAGGCGTATCTGCCGGAAGCAAGAACATAGACATCCGCTTCGTCAGCGGAGCGCCAGGTTCAGTCACCACCATCGTGATGAAGAAACTGGCCCAGCGGGCATTGGACGACCAGAGCTTTCGCCCATTAATCACCCAATAGTCACCATCTTTGACGGCCGTAGTGGTGAAGATTCCGGGGTCTGACCCACCTTGTGGTTCAGTCATTGAGAAGCAGGAAACTATTTTTCCATCGAGCAACGGGGCCAGGAACTGTTCTTTTTGTTCTGGCGTGCCGAAGTGCGCGAGGATTTCAGCATTTCCAGTGTCGGGTGCCTGAGTTCCAAAAATACGCGGACCCCATGAGGTTGTGCCGAGAATTTCGTTCATGAGTGCAAGCTTGACCTGCCCGTAGCCTTGACCACCCAGCTCTGGACCAAGGTGGCATGCCCACAAATCTTGGTCTCTTACCGCCTGCATCAGGGGTGCGATGATCGCTTCTTGCTGGGGGGTGAACTTCTTGTACACATCATGTGGCCAAACAAGATCAAGCGGCTTGATCTCTTCTTTCACGAACTTCTTCATCCAATCAAGTTTGACCTGAAATTCTGGGTCAACTGAAAAATCAAATGCCATGGGGTACTCCTTCGATAGAAATCTGGAAAGTTTTGGGATGAAATCTTTAGTACAAGCCGCCGTCAACTCGAAGAGTTGCACTTGTTGTGTAGCTGGCTGCGTCTGAAGCCAGGTAAATAGCGGCCCCGATAATCTCGGGCGGGTTGCCGTTACGACCCATGGCTTGCGTATTTTTCAGGAAGGTACCGGCGCGCTGTTCCTCTCCCCAGGCCTTTGAAATATCTGACAGGAACGGCCCTGGCATCAAAGTGTTGACCCGTACTCGCGGACCAAAAGCTTTCGACAAACCTTCAGTCATTGCATTCAATGCTGCTTTGGCCCCAGCGTAAGGAATAATGTTTCCATTCGGGCGAAGTGATCCCGTTGAACTCACGTTGATGATCGAACCGCTTCCTGCGTCATACATTCGTTCACCGAATAAGGCAGCCAATCGAAATGGTCCCTTGAAATTCAAGTTGAGAACGCTTTCAAACATTGTTTCGGTAACGTCAGTGTTCTTGTCATAGATCGGAGACATGCCAGCGTTGTTGATCAAACAATCGACTTTGCCAAACCGCTCATAGACCGCATCAGCGAAAGGTTCCAGCGCATCCCACTTGCCAACGTGGAGTTCATAAGGCATTGCTTTTTGCCCAGTTAACTCTTCGACTTCGCGTGCCACTTCGATGCAATTTTCTAGTTTTCGGCTTGCAATAACCACATCTGCACCGGCTTTAGCGCAGCCGATAACTATTTCCTTGCCCAAGCCCCGGCTACCGCCCGTGACGACGATGACTTTGCCCTTCAGACTGAATAAATCATCGAGATAACTCATGTGGCTGATTCCTTTCGGTAGTGACCCGGCAGTGGCTGTAACTATCCGGAGATTCAAGCCTTTCTGACTTCTTGGCACCTAGGTTTGCTGTTCGAGTTCGAGAAGTTTGAGAATGAGATTCTTTGCTTAGAGAACCTTATTCTGTCCCAAATATAACACTTTCCCCGACACCGTTACTAGCCCTTGACTTCACCAAGAGAAGTTTGCCCGACTCGGTTCCATCTCGTGCCGTTATCCAGCAGAATGATCGAGAAATACTATGATTTTTTGTGGAGGCCTCTCGTGGATCTTGTTGAATTTCGCCGGCACGACTACACCTTGGAAGAGGTGAGCCAAGAAGTCTTGGTTGCTTTTGGGGATTTCTTCCGAGATCAGTGCCCGAGTTCGCTGGTTCGCGAGTCTGAACCGCTGGGCTTTAGCCAAGGCCTGTGGGATCGCTTGGTCGAAATGGGCACAACCACGATGGGCTTGCCAGAATCAGTGGGAGGTGACGGTGCTGGAATGGTTGAACTCGCACTCGTTGCCGAGGAATTTGGGCGTGCAATCGCACCAGTGCCATTCATCGAGCATGTCGTTACTTCACGTGCCTTAGCCAGCGCCAATAATCCCGCACTCACCGAAGTCATTGCCCAAGCTGCTGACGGTTCTCGGATTCTGGCACTTGCAAGTACACCGGTGATGCCTGGTGCTGCGCAACTCGTGCCGGCAGGAGCCATCGCTAAGGACGTGCTGGCGATGGTGGGTGATGCACTTGTGCTGTTTAGTGTTCACACCCCTCCAGCACACGTACCCAATCAAGGCAGCACACCACTTGCTTGGTGGGATTTATTCCCGCTTGCTCAACGCACAATCGTGGCCACTGGCCAAACGGCTCAAGAAATTTACTCGCGTGCACACGATGAACGAATGGTGCTCACCGCAAGCGCGCTCGTTGGTTTGACTGAGCACGCGCTGGGGCTCACCATCGAATTTACCAAAACCCGCGAAACCATGGGTGTCTTGATCTCGACGCTGCAAGGCGTCGCTTTCCCACTCACAGATATCGCAACAAATATTGCGGGTGCTCGAAACATTGCTCGCAAAGCGGCTTGGTTTTTAGATTTCGACCCAAGCGCGCGCCCTGAATTACCAGCGATTGCCCTGGTGTACGCCTCGCAAACGGCGACTCATGGCACCCAACAGGCTGCTCACTTTCAAGGTGGACTGGGATTCACTGTTGAGAATGACATCAGCATGTACTTCTTACGCAGTAAAGGTTGGGGATCCTTAGCCGGAGACCCATCAGCGCATCTTGCTTCTATTGGCCAACATGTTTTGGCTTCGGTCATCTAGTTTAAGAATTTAAGGAGACATCATGGATTTCGGATTCGTCGAACTCAGTGCAGATGATCGCGCACTGCAATTAGAAATACGATCCTTTCTTGCCGACCTCTTTACCCCTGACGTGTTTGCCCACGAACATGAAACGGGTAGTGGATTCAACGCCAAGGTTTACGAAGCACTCGGTGCGCGTGGCTGGCTCTACCCAGAGCTACCAGTAGAGCAAGGCGGTGCGGCATTCACACCAGTGCAAACGCGGATCATGCAATTGGAACTTACCCGCCAAGATGCCCGTGTGATGATGATGAAGGGCACGTCGTCGCTGCCTATGGCTGCCATTCGTAAATACATGCCAGCCGAAGTTGCCGAGCCGATTCTCAAAGAATGCGCCGCCGGTCGAGCAGTTATTTGTTTGGGATATTCAGAGCCCGATGGCGGTTCTGATATCGCCAACGCAAAAGTTCGAGCTGTGCAAGACGGTGACATGTGGTCCATCAATGGTTCAAAAATGTGGACCACTGGCGCCCACATCTCCACCTACACCTTCTTAATTACTCGTACTGATCCAGAAGCTGCCAAGCACAAGGGCATCACGATGTTTCTCGTGCCTCTCCATTCCCAGGGCGTCACCATTCAAGGTATCCGCACCTTTAGTGGCGAGCGCACCAACATTGTGTTTTACGAAGATGTCCAAGTGCACGACAGCATGCGTATTGGAGGCATCAACAACGGATGGACTGTTCTGCACGGCCCATTGGACGAAGAACACAGCATCGGACTCGACCTCAATGGTGGTCTTTCTGATGTTTCTATCGGCGCAGGGTTTTGTCGAGTACTCGGTGCCTCGATTAACGAAGTTGCGCGGTGGGCTTTAAAGACCACTGGAACCGATGGCAAACTCATGGCTGAAAATTCCAGGGTGTTGGAGCGATTGGGTTCAGCGATGGTCGACTACGAAGCGGGGATGAGTACGCCCGGGCCAATGGGCCGAGTCAAGGCATCAGATGCCATCGTGAAGCAAGCCGCACAACTTCAAGATCTTGTAGGGCCTGCAGGATTACTCGCCACAGATGCTGAGGGTGGAATTGGTGTCGGCGATATTGAATACGCGCACCGCTACGCTCAAGGCACTGCTACATACGGTGGCACTGTTGAAGTTTTCCGAACAATTATTGCTCAGCATGTCTTGGGTCTGCCAAAAGCCCAACTTCCAGGCGCGAAGGTCTTTCTCTCAGGTAAGAAGAAGTAGCTCACCGGGAGTTGTGCGGCTACCCAGATGGCAGCCGCACGTTAACCCACGAAATGCGCAGCTAATTTCAACAACGTTCGACGCGTGATCGTGGTTAAGTGCGATGTGGCTGAATGGCATCCGCTGGGATGATGCCCAATCGGCCCGCTTGGTAATCATCAAAAGCCTCGACGATTTCTTCTTTGGTACTCATAACGAACGGACCGTAGGTCACCACTGGTTCACGAAGCGGTTCGCCGCCAATGATGAACAACTCAAAGTTTGGCGAGCGCGATTCCTGCTGCTGTGAGGCAGTTATGCGCAAGGTGTCGCCGTGCACGAGCGCAGCTGTCTGGCCTGATTTCAACGGGCGCTGTTCAAGTCCAACGAACCCTTGCCCCGCCAACGCGTAAACAATGGCGTTATAGGTCGGGGTCCATGGAATATCGATCTGTGCACCCGGTGCCAAGGTGAGGTGCGCAATCGATAGCGGAGTGTGCGAAATTCCAGGGCCCTTGTGCCCAGAGATTTCACCTGCGAGTACTCGAAGGATTGCTCCCCCATCTGCACTTGTGACAAGCGCAGAATCTGCGCCTTGAAGATCTTGATACTGCGGATCAATGCGCTTCTTGGCTCTAGGTAGGTTGATCCACAATTGCAATCCATGAAAGAGTCCACCCGCTTCCACTAACGCAGCGGGTGGAGTTTCGATATGCAAAATCCCATTACCGGCGGTCATGTACTGCGTGCCGCCATCAAGAATCAATCCACCACCACCGTGTGAGTCTTGATGAATGAATTGCCCGTCGATCAAATATGTGAATGTTTCAAATCCTCGATGCGGATGCCATGGCGTTCCTTTTGGCTCACCGGGCGCATATTCCACTTCGCCCATTTGATCCATGTGAATAAATGGATCCAAGTCGGCTTGATTGATACCAAAGAAGGCGCGCTTAACGGGAAACCCTTCGCCTTCGAAAGCCTGAGGTGCTGTGACGATGACCTTGACCTGACGTTGCTCAGCGATTGGTGAAGCCGCAGCCAAACGAGGCAAGGTCAGGGGATCAGCAGTGATAGCGGCCATGGGAATTCCTTTCGTTATATTTAGTTTACTATTCAACTATCTTTTAGGCAAGTTCTTTCCCTTGCCGCGCACCTATGGGGCATGCTCCATACTTAGGGAGTGTCAACTACTGCGGAAGACCCCGTTGAATTCGCAGTCAATCGTGCACTGAAGCCTCTGCGAGACGATGCAGTTCGTGATGTTGAAGCAATCTTGGATGCCGCGCTCACCGTCGCTGAACTTTCCGCTCCGCAAGCACCACGAGTCGCAGACATCGTCGCGGCAGCAGGAACCTCGAATCAGGCTTTCTATCGGTATTTCACTGGCAAAGAAGATCTCATGCAAGCAGTTATGGCTCGTGGCTTACGTCGCGTCCATGCATATTTAGAACATCGCATGTCAAAGGTTGAAGATCCATCAAAAAAGATCGAACTGTGGATACGCGGCATTCTCACTCAGGCAACCCACCAAACAGCAGCTCGACAAAGTGTCGCGGTCAACGAGATTTTTTCCGGCACTGGCAATGGCGTTGACCCCCGCACCTTAGAAGCGACGATCGCCCTAAAAGACCTATTAATCGCACCCCTGACAGATCTAGGCAGCAGCGCTCCAGAATTTGATGCTTCGGTGATTCGCGAAGCAGCCATGGGAACAATGCGCGAACACATGAATGCGCGCACTAGCCCCACCCCTTTAGAAAGTGATCACCTTGTGGCCTTCTGTATTCGCGGCATCAGCCTGGGGGCTTAAGCGTGTTCGTTCTTGATCAAAGTGTTGAGGTTGACGGCGCCACAATTCACTATGCAGTCAAAGGTCAAGGCGTAAAACACCTTCTGCTTGTGCATGGAGCTGGAGCCCATCAGCTTTGGTTTTACAGAATGTTTGAAGAACTCCAAAAAGATTGGCGGGTCATCACCCTGGATCTCAGCGGACATGGAATGAGTGACCATCGCGAAAAATACTCGGTCGGACAGTGGGCCGATGAACTTTCTGCTGTGTTGCGCGCAGTCACGAATGAACCAACAGTCGTCGCCGGACACAGCATGGGCTCACGAATCGCACTCGCGCTGGCGGCCAATGAACCTGAACTTGTGAGCGACCTGATCATGTTTGACGGAAATATTCGCGCGCCGGAAAGATTTCCGAAGCCAGGTGAACGCCCACCACCTCGTGAACCAAAATATTACGCGTCCAGAGAAGATGCACTCTTACGCTTTCGCCTAGTGCCAGGTCAAGCTGGTCCAGATCCGCAATATTTACTTCCACTTGCAGAATATTCAGTCGTACAAAGGGAACAGGGCTGGTCTTGGCGACACGACTGGAGCACCATCACTGAACCGTACGACCAATACATACATGATCGGATTCCAAAACTTACCCAGCCTGTCAGTTTTGTTTATGGGGGCGCTAGTCAGGTGAGTGGATCCGCAGTGGCTGACTACTTTGTTGAGCTAGCTACAACCACAGTTGAAGTTATTGAGATCCTCGATGGTGGGCACCATTTAATGCTCGACAAACCAAGTGAATGCATTGCAGTGATCAAGGGCAGATGATTACTTTCCCTGTTGATTTGCGCGCCGCAACAAACTCCAGTGCTTCAATCGCCTGATCAAGGCTGAAGACATCTGACACGTGCGGAATCATTCCTTGCTGGGCCATTTCGGCGAGAATCAGATCTCCTTTGGCGACCGCATCGGGCAAGTGATCAGAAACTGTGCGAATCTCGAAACCTTTGATAATTCCACCTTTGAGCAACGGTAGATTTAATGGAATTCGTGGGATTTCACCATCTGCAAAACCTACGACAACAAACCTGCCGCCCCAAGCTATCGCTCTAAAGGCTTCTTCAGAAAGTTTGCCACCCACCGGATCAATGATCACATCTGCCCCAGAACCAGTGATCTCTTTGATCCGATCCTTAAGATTTTCTTTGGTGTAATTGATGCCAGCGACTGCGCCCATGCTCTTGCATACTTCTACACGTTCATCACTGGATGCAACAGCAATCACCTTGGCTCCAAGGCGAGTAGCAATATCTACCGCGGCCGTACCCACTCCTCCAGCGGCGCCTAAAACGACGACCCAATCATCGGCCTTGAGCTCGCCAATCGTGACAAGCGAATGATACGAAGTTCTATACGTCACGCTGAAAGCCGCTGCCTGCTGCAGCGTGAGCCCATTGGGAATCGGCTTGAGCGAAGCAGCTTTGACACATATTTTTTCGGCGATGCAACCAACAAAGGACCCGCCCATGACGAGATCACCTGTTTTAAGATTCGTGACCTCAGTGCCCACTGAAATCACTTCGCCAGAAAACTCGCTACCAGGCGTGAACGGAACTGGAATTGAAACTTGGTACTGATTTTCAATGATCAGTAAATCCGGAAAATTAATTGCTGCGGCACGAATGGCAACCACAACATCATGTGGGCCAGCTACCGGATCAGGTAAATTCTTGAGAGCAAGACTCGAAGGCGGTCCGTACTGCTCACAAACTAGAGCACGCATCTCATTTTCCTCACGTCACTATGGCAGTGCCTGACTCCCACACACTTCTGAATGATTGAGCAGTATGTTGCCCGGCCTCACCCTCAAGTGTGGCCGGGAAAAATACTACTCAGCTCTCTGGCACAACCTGAGTGAAAACTTCACCAAGGAGTTCGAGCTCAGCGGCGGCCTTACGGTTCGGGATTAAGGCCGAAGGCCAGACACTCTCGGTTGGTTTGTAGCGACGAAGCAGCTGCTTTGCCACTGTGACCTGGTGAACTTCAGTAGGACCATCGGCAAGGCCCAACATGATGCCACTGTTAAGGAAGCCCATAAACGGTAATTCCTGGGAAGTGCCGATGGCACCGTGGAGCTGGATCGCGCGCAGAGCAATCGCCTGCATCACTCGGGCTGTTTGCACCTTGATCGCAGCAATATCGAGCCGAACCTGCTTGTAATCATTCAACTTGTCGATCTTCCAAGCACAATGAAGAACAAGTAAACGAAATGAAGCCAATTCAATATACGAGTCTGCCAGCATCATTTGTACTGATTGCTTCTCTGAAAGGCGCTCACCCTTAGTAAAGCGAGACAACGCACGCTCCGCCATCAAATCAATTGCCTGCTGTGCATTGCCAACGGTTCGCATCGCGTGATGCACTCGGCCGCCACCTAGTCGCGTTTGCGCAACAGCGAAAGCCTGCCCGACTCCACCGAGAATTGCCGACTCATGGATGCGCACGTTGTTGTACTTGATCAGAGCTTCGGATACATCTTCTGGACCTTCGCCAGCAACACCAAAGTTATATTGAATCTCAATACCGGGAGTCTCAGCTGGCAACATGAACATTGTCATTTTTGCGGTAATCGGAGCATTTGCATCGGTGACGACCATGACGATAAAGAACTTTGCCCAGCGAGCATTTGAAGACCACACCTTGCGACCATTGATGACCCAGTGATCACCATCTTTCACTGCACTTGTGGTGAAGATGCCCGGATCGGCGCCACCTTGAGGCTCAGTCATTGAGAAGCAAGAGACTATGTCGCCTTCAAGTAGCGGCTTGAGGTAACGCTCCTTTTGTTCGGCGGTTCCAAAGTGCGCAATAATTTCAGCATTGCCCGTATCGGGTGCTTGGGTGCCGAAAATACGCGGAGCCCATCGAGAAGTTCCTAAGATTTCATTGAGCAAAGCCAGCTTCAACTGTCCGTAGCCCTGGCCACCGAGATCTGGCCCGAGATGGCATGCCCAAAGTTTCATATCGCGAACTTCTTGCTTCAGTGGGTTGATGATTGCAGCCTGCTGTGGAGTCATGTCTTTGTAGGTGTCATGTGGCCAAAGCAAATCAACTTTTGACACCTTGTTCGTAACGAAATCCTTGGTCCAATCAAGAAGTTTTTGAAAGTCTGGTTCTACTTCGAAATCAATTGCCACTGGATGCCCCTTTGCTCAGTGAAGGTGTGGGTTGTAACAAAAATAGTAGTCGTGTCAAGGTATGAGCTGTAACGCAAATATGCGAAGAAGCGTTTCCTTTATGGCATTCCACCGTCGACGCGAATTGTTGCGCACGAGGTGTAACTAGACGCATCTGAAGCCAGATAAATGACAGCTCCAACGATCTCAGGTGGCTCACCAATGCGCTTCATTGCGATGCGCTGCATGCCTGGCTTCATTGCCTCAAGATCCCAGGCCTTAGAGATATCGGACATCATCGTTCCGGACATCACGGTGTTCACTCGAACTGCAGGCCCGAACGCTGTCGCGAACCCTTCGGTCATCGTGTTCAATGCTGACTTGGCACCTGCGTAAGGAATGATCGTCGCGCTAGGACGGATTGAACCTGACGAGCTGATGTTGATGATCGATCCCTTGCCCGCCTCGTACATCCGCTCACCCATGAGCGCGGTGAGGCGATATGGCCCCTTGAAGTTCAGGTTCATCACGCTATCAAACATTTGCTCAGTGACTTCCGAGTTCTTCTCGTAAATCGGCGACATGCCAGCGTTATTCACCAGCACATCGACCTTGCCGAACTTTGCATAGACAGCGTCGACAAACGGTTCGATGTCGTCCCAACGCCCCACATGCAAGCCGTAGGCCATAGTTTGGCGGCCATATTTTTGAGCAATGTCATCTGCAACAGTCACGCAATTTTCAAGCTTACGACTAGCGATAACCACGTGAGCACCTGCTTGGGCGCATCCATAAGCCATTTCTCTACCTAAGCCACGGCTTCCACCTGTAATAACGATGACTTTGTCAGTGAGGTCATAAAGACCATCGAGGTAGCTCACTTCAATCCATTCGGCATCGTTGCGGCCAAACCTGCGGCCTGACTCATCAATTCAAGCACGAGTGGCCCAAAGCCTGCGAGCGAGGAATTGTCGATGTTCTCCTTGACCACTCGTGCGTATGACATCTCCAACACAATGGCCAGCTTCCAGCGAGCCAGCACCAGGTAGTAGTTGAAGTCCGCAGTGCTGCGACCACTCAACTTCTCGTAATGCGCTAACAGATCTTCAAGGGATGCCTGACCTTCAGTGGTCTTTTTAATGTTGCTGTTGTCGGCATCGCCAGTGGGGCCCCAGTCGCGCAAGGCCCAAGCCAGATCAAGCAGCGGATCGCCAATAGTTGTCATCTCCCAGTCGACAACAGCGGCTAGACCTGCTGGTACATCATGGGTGAACATGATGTTGGCAAACTGGTAATCGCCGTGCATGATGCCCGGCTTCCAAGCGCGTGGCTTGTTGTTGTCTAGCCATGCAGTTGTCTCGTCTAGGCCGGGGATCTCGCGGAACTTGTATCCATCGAGAAATGAAGTCCAGCGCCCGACCTGTCGCTCGTGGAAGTTGTCTGGTCGCCCAAAGCCTTCAAGACCGACTGCTTTCCAATCGATAGCTGCGAGTTTGGCTGCACCTTCAACAAGTGCGTAACCAAGGCTAGGACGAAGACTTGGATCGGATGCGTATGGCTCAGGCCAACCACCGCCAGCCATCGACCAACCGTTGATTTGTTTCATGAGGTAGAACGGGATGCCGAGCACATCTGGGTCTGGACATCCCACGACGAGGTCGCCGTGGGGCACATCGCTTCCAGCGATTGCTGCGAGGAAAGTCATTTCGCGCTTAATACCTTCAGCACGGCCAGAGTCGCGCGGAGGTATGCGCATGACCGTGCGGTCACCACCCCGATCAACCAGGTACAACTCGTTTTGAGAGCCACCAGAAATTTTTGTCAGTTCTGGGGTCTCGCCCTTTCCTGGTCGATCAACTGAATCCATCCAGGCAGTAAGCCGAGCGATTTCATCTGAAGTAAACGGGTGTGTTGGGTTATTGGCCATAGCCTCAGAATATCATTCTGCGCGAAGGGAATTCTGTTCTTCACATATTTTCATTTTTGGAAATATTGGTCACGCTGTGCCCTCCGCCAAGGTCCGGCGTGGCTCACATGGCAGCAACTCCGAGTGGGTTGAGCTCCACACGCTAGTTTTGCCCCCATGCAGGTTGTCATTGAATTCTTTGTCGCCGTATTGGCTGGAGTTCTCGCGGGGGCAACCGGCGGCGGCGGCGGCATGCTTTTCGTACCAATTTTGGTATTCAGTGGATTGAGCCCCGTAGCTGCTGTTGCGACGAGCAATGTCGGAATCTGTGTGACAACAGCTACCGCAACGGTGAGTAATGCTCGAGCAAAGCAAGTGCCGTGGCGTCGGGTATTCATGATCGGCATTCCGGCGATTATTGTTGCGCCACTTGGTGCTTGGGTTGCCCATCAATTACCCGGGACCGCTTTGCTTCTTGGGTTTGCTGCGATCAACATTGTTAACGTGGTACTGACGAACAAAAGAGTCAACGCAGAAGTTGAAGACCATGACTTGCACACGAACAGCGCAAACGTTCTTCAAGTTGGCGTAACTGGCGGGTCTGGTGGCTTCCTGGGTGGCCTGTTCGGCATCGGTGGTGGGCTGATCACCGTGCCCCTACAAATTTTGTGGCTCAACACACCAATCAAAGTTGCTGCTCGAGTATCGCTGGCAGTGATCGTGTTTTCGAGCGGTGCCGCGTTGATCGGGCACATGCTCAATCATGGCGAAATTGATTGGCAATCAGGACTCGTTCTTGGCTTGGGTGGATTAATTGGTGCACCGATAGGTAGTCGACTCTTGCGGCGAATTACACCTAAAACCGCTACTCGTCTCCTTCAAAGTGTGCTGATAGGCGTGTCAATTCTTGTGGTCTTCAAGGCATTCAACCAGTAATCAAACTTACGAACGTTCTCATAACACAACGTGCACTGCGGCATCGAGTACTAACGCGAGCCTCGTGAGCGCACATAGTCACTCACGACATAATCACCAAGCTTTTCACTCGAAGATGCAAGCACCCTGCCACCATTTCTACGTGCCATTTGATCCAAGAATCGTTCCAAACTTGGATCATCACCAAGCCGGAACCAAGAAATCGGCACTTTGCGTCGAGTCATCAAATCAATCTGAGCAACGGTGAGCGCAATAGTTTCGTCACTCGGTGGATAACTGAAGCAGGAGTATCCCTCGTCATCCACATGCGCTGTGGGCTCACCATCAGTGACCACCATCACGACTCTCTGCGCACCGTGATGTTTATCTAGAAAACGACCTGCAAGCATCAATGCGTGATGCAGATTCGTACCTTGAATGTAACTGGCTTCCAGATTAGGAAGTTCGTGCGGCTTAACAACTTGAGCAATATTGGCGAAGGAAATGATTTCTAAGGCATCAAGCGGGTACGCACTTTGCGCAAGAGAGTGCAAGGCCAGGGCCATAGTTTTTGCAGGGCGCCAGGTATCACTCATGACCATAGAAAATGACTGATCGATGAGCAGCGCAACGGCTGCCCTGGTGCGAGTTTCCGTCTCGTGAACTTCGAAATCTTCCGCCGAAAGAGTGAGCTTCGAAGATCCACTTATGATTTTTCTATTCACAGCATTGCGCACAGTTGTGACTACATCAATTGGCTGCTCATCACCAAATTGCCATTGACGAGTCATTCCGGTGATCTCGCCCGAGGCACCTGAGCGATGGATACTGTGATCACCTCGTTTGGAGGCATCAAGGGAAGAAAAGACTTCTTTGAGTGCCGTTCTACCAATGCGGCGAACAGCTTTTGGAGTCAACTCAAGCCGATCACCATCGCGCTGGAGATAGCCTTCATCTTCAAGTTGCTTTTGAATCTCACGCATTGCACGAAGATCATCGACAGCCTGACGTCCCAGGGCCCTAGCAACTGCTGCTTCATCGATGTTGTCGAGGTTAGCGCGCGCATCACTATCTGAAAGTTGATCCATCAAAGATTCAAGATCAGCTAATTCAGCTAGAGCCTGAGTTGCATCTGGAAGGCCTAGCGGCTCATCTCCACTCATCTGCTGCTGGCCTGTCCATGAGAACTCAGGCCTCATCGTCTGTAAATTCTCTTGCAGTCGAGACATCTCATCTTGCAGGCCCATGTCTGAAAGTGCCTGCGCCATAGCCTCAGCCAATTCAGCGCGCTGTTCTGGACTCAGCGATTGCATCATTCGTTGCATCGCTGCTGCCTGACGGGCTAACTCGTCAATAAATTCTGGCAAAGTTTCTGGCGCATCAGGAAAAAACTCACTGTGCTTCTCTTTGAAGTCTTCGTAATCTTGCGTGGCGTCTTCGCCTTGACGATGTTTTTCAAGCATCGCGTTCAGGTCCTGCATCATCTCTTTCATCGCAGCTTTGGATTCAGGAGTGTTGAGTTGCTGCATGCCTTGCGTCATGTTCTTGAACTGCTGATCCAGCACATCGCGCTGTAGGCGATCTTTTAACTGATCGAAAGATCGTTGTGCCTCCGGCGACTGCCAGTCGTAGTCGGCTAGTTGCTGAACGGCGCGACCAACTTCGTCGGGAACAGTGTCAAGCATCGCTTCGCGGAAGCGAGCATCATCGGACGGATCCGGGAAAAGTGCTGTGCGTTCTTGGGTGAGAGCATCGTCTAACAGTTGACGCAGATCAGTAAGCAGGCCATCCATCCGGCCTGATTTTTCTATTTCTTTACGACGCTGTTGAGCCTTGCGAAACATCTCTCGCAGACCATCACGGTCTTTCACCCCATCGCGAAACATGTCGCGAAAAGCATCGTTAAGTGACTGTCCATCGAGAAGTCTTCGACCGATCTCGTCTACCCCACCGCCTGCATCGGTTGGCGCAGAGAGCGGGTCAGGTCCGTCATGGAAGGAACCGTAGGTAAACCGACTCATGAAGCCCCGTAACGAATAACCCCATCCACGGCATCCTTATCAATGCGACGAGTGAGCCAGAGGCCTTCGATTGCGAACTCAACGCATGAAGCCGCGAGACCAGGCGACTCAGCAAGTTCAGGCTCAATCGCCTTCATTAACTTGCCTAACCCATCAAACTGGCCCAGCTCTCCAAGGAGTGCATCACCAGCTGTTTCATCACCGGTTTGCAATGTGTTTCCAGCATCAAACCATTCCACTAAAGAGGTAAGTACCGGCCGAATGTCGTTACCGCCAAGACACTGACGCCAGCTTTCCGCAGTTGCTTTGCGAGCCAAATGAATCAACAACTCTTGCTCGCGGCCTTCTTCGCTGACGTCAAACTCGACTTTGCCTCGAAGCGTTGGCACAACACCCATAAGGTCTCCGACTCGAGCAACGGGTTCCTTTTCACCCGTAATTGCAGATCGACGAAGAGCTGCTCCAGAAAGAGCCTCCGTGCATGCAATCGCAAAGCGAGCAGAAACACCACTTCGCTGGTCAATCGATGATGAACTTCGCACTTCGGTTGTGAAGCGAGCGACAATGTCGAGCAAGTGATCTGGCACAACTGCTTGAATATTTGCTTCCTGGCGAATCAAATCAACTTCATCATCAAGATCAAGTGGGTAGTGCGTGCGAATCTCGGCGCCGAAACGGTCCTTCAACGGAGTAATGATTCGTCCACGGTTTGTATAGTCTTCAGGGTTCGCGCTTGCCACAACCAAAAGATCCAATGGCAACCGCAAGTTGTAACCACGCACTTGAATGTCTCGTTCTTCCAACACATTCAACAAGGCAACCTGAATGCGCTCGGCAAGGTCTGGCAGTTCGTTCATTGCAAAAATTCCGCGGTTCGTACGTGGAACCAGCCCGTAGTGAATAGTTTCAGGATCACCAAGGCTTCGGCCTTCTGCAATCTTCACTGGATCGACGTCTCCAATGAGGTCTGCAACTGAGGTATCCGGTGTTGCTAACTTCTCACCAAATCGCTGGCTGCGATGGCGCCAAGATACTGGGAGCTCATCACCGAGCTCTGCGAGCCGGCGGCGGCAACCAGCGCATATCGGCTCAAGTGGATCATCATTAATCTCACAGCCTTCAACGACCGGAATCCACTCATCAAGTAACTGAGTCAACGTCCGAATCAATCGAGTTTTACCTTGTCCACGCTCACCGAGAAGCACCAGATCGTGCCCAGCAAGAATTGATCGCTCAACCTGCGGAATCACTGTGTCTTGGAAGCCGACGATGCCCGGCAGGCTTGGCTCACCCGCGCGAAGGCGCGATAAAAGATTCGCTTGCATCTCTTGCTTGACGGTGCGCGATTGGAAGCCAGAGGCCACCAAAGCACCCAAGGTGCGCGGAAGATCGGCAGGGACGTTAGGGGCAAAGTTAGTCACCTGCTGACCGTACGTTGGTTGAGGGGATTTCGCCACATATTCAGTCGGATTATTCGGGTAATTACGCTCACAGGTAAGGCTGAAAGAATTCACGCTCATGTGGCCTTAGCCGCTTGCCCAGGACGAGTCCCCACGGTTTCAACAAATAACTACTCGCCCAAAATAGTGACCTGTCTGGTTACTGCTCATCCTGATCGTCCCGAGACACACGCTGAGTCTTTGCTTCTTGGGGAGTTAACGCTGTGCCTCCTAGGCGCGCAGGTAACCACCAAAGTTCTTCACCTTGCACACGCGGATAACGAGCAATGGTTTCGTCAAGCATCCCGGCCATAATTTCGCGCAAATGTCCGGTCTCAAGATGAGCATCCGCACGCTTGTCAATCATGATCGGCGCACCAACCGTGATGGCTATCGTTTTTCCACGAGAAAAATCTTTGTGCCCGTAGCCAAGAATCCTCTGCCCTCCAAAAACCACCATCGGAATAATTGGTACTTGCGCCATAGCTGCCATTCGCACGGCACCGCTCTTGAAAGCGATGAGTTCAAAAGATCGGCTCATTGTGCCTTCGGGAAAGACTCCCAGGAGTTCCCCGTCTTTGAGTGCCCGAACACCTTGTCTAAAGGCCTCTGATCCGGCATCGCGATTTACCGAGATGTGGTGCATACCGCGCATCAAAGGACCAGCAACCGAGTGCTTGAAGATGCCTTCTTTTGCCATAAACCGAACGAGTCGATGACCGGCTCGATCTGGTGGCAGCCCGGCGAAGGCATAGTCCAAGAAGCTCGTGTGGTTGATCGCCAGGACTGCACCACCCGTCAGTGGAAGATGTTCCTGCCCAACGATGTCAAATTTCAGACCTAAAACCTTAAAGAGACCCTTAACCGTAGAAATCAAGGGTCGATACACGCGATCTGCCATGAGGTAAGGCTAACGAATAAAAGATGGGGAAATCAGCGCCCATCAAAGATGCCACAAAGTCTGCGTGTCAATGACAGACTAAAAGTATGAGCAATAACAAAGGAATCAATTATGTGGCGTAACCGAATCGTGGTGGGCTATGACGGCAGCCAATCTTCAACGAGCGCCGCAGTTTGGGCAGCCCGCGAGGCGGCTTCACGAGGAATTGGCCTCTCGATCATTAACGCCATGTCGCCACCAGTGAGCGGCGGCGCTTGGGGTCCGGGGATGCAGGTAGGCATTGAGACTCTGGAAAAGATCCGGGAAAGCGCTCAAAGGTCTCTCGATGATTTCGCCGCGACCTTGGGTGTTAAAGACTTTCAGACTCATGCAGATATTGGCTCACCAACGGGCTTGCTCCTTGCCGCATCAGAAACTGCCGAGCTCATTGTTGTGGGATCCCGGGGCCATGGCGGCTTCAAGGAATTACTACTTGGTTCAGTAAGCCAACAACTTGTGGCTCACGCGGACTGCCCGGTCGTGGTTGTTCGCGATGGCTCTGAGTCAACAAAAGATTCAGTTGTCGTCGGCGTTGACGGAAGCAAGGCCTCCAACGTTGCTATTGATTTTGCCTTCGCCTATGCGAGCCGCCATCAACTCAAAGTGCTTGCCATTCATGCTTGGGATGTGCCCTCCTTTGACCTCATCGTGATGCCAAATACGCCAGTGCCTGTCGAAATGATTGATGCAACTGACTCTGAGGTTCGCCTTGCTGCGGAATTGCTCGCTGGTTTTGAAGCGACCTACCCAGATGTGACACTGGAAACTAGGGTCGTTCGCGGTACTCCGGTAAATGCGATTTTGGGTGCCCAGCCTGAGGCAGCGCTCATCGTGGTCGGAACCCGCGGACATGGCTCCGTGGTGAGCGCAGTGCTTGGTTCCGTCAGCCATGGGGTCTTGCATCAAGCAAAAATCCCTGTTGCGGTCGTGACCCAAGATGCGCAGCTCGGCAACGCCTGATCTGTCTCCAGTAACCTGTAACTATGCCTAACTCTGACCGACTTGTGTGGATCGACTGCGAGATGACGGGTTTATATCCCGATAGGGATGAACTTGTAGAGATTGCCGCCATCGTTACCGACGGTGAACTGAATGAACTTGATAGCGGAATTAGTCTGGTTATCAACTGTAATGACGCTGCTCTTGCCCAAATGGATGACTTCGTCGTCAATATGCATACCGAGTCAGGGCTCATCAACGAGATTGCACTGGGAATCACCTTGGCTGACGCCGAAGCCCAAGTGCTCGAATATGTAAAAAAGCATGTGCCAGAATCAAGGAAAGCACCACTGGCTGGCTCGAGTGTGTATACCGACCGAGGTTTCCTCACGAAATACATGCCAACCCTGGATGACCATTTGCACTACCGACTCGTGGATGTTTCAAGCATCAAAGAGCTGGTACGACGCTGGTACCCGCGTGCGTACTACGCCCTTCCAGAAAAAAGCGGAAATCACCGGGCGCTCGGTGACATTCGTGAGTCAATCGCCGAGCTTCGTTATTACCGAGATGCCGTTTTCGTCGCTGCGCCAGGACCTGACTCGACAATCGCTAAGGAACTTGGGATTCGACACGTGGTCGACCATGGCCGAGCCGAATAAAGTTCGGATGAGCCCAAATCCTGCGGCCCTCAGCATCCGCTAGTATTCAGTCTCCGCGCAAGCGGGTGAGGGTCGCGTAAGTGGTCCTCATGGTGGGTATAGCTCAGCTGGTAGAGCACCTGGTTGTGGTCCAGGACGTCGCGGGTTCAAGTCCCCTTACTCACCCCAATATTGACCGTTTATTGCTCGTCCCGTGATTCCGGGAATGAGCCGCAAAAGTTACGCTGAGTATCGGAGCCATTCAAGGTTCCGCTGCTTCGCGGCAGCCCCAAAGCACAAGCACAATGATTGGAAAGCCATGGGTCCAGTTGACGTCATCATCATTGGATTCCCGGGTAATAAGTTCAATGGTCGAATTGCACCTGCCATCCTGGAACTTGTTGACGCTGGGACTATTGAAATTCTCGATTTGCTCTTCGTTTTGAAAGATGCCGACGGTGTAGTTACCGCACTTGAATATCACGAATTTGACGCGCAGTTAGGTATCGCAGTTGCCGGCATAACAGTTTCATCTCCGGGCGCACTTGGCCTAGATGACGCTGAAGAAATTCATGATGACATACCTCTGAATAGTTCGGCCCTTGTCATCGCCTTTGAAAACACTTGGGCAGCAAAATTCGTCGATGCAATTCGCGATGCAGATGCCGTTGTCATCGACCAAATTCGCATTCCAGCGGCAGCGGCCGAAATGGTGCTCGGCCGATAAGCCATCGCAATTCTTTAACCGTCAAGCAACGTAATTGAAAGGAATGATCATGGGTCTTATGCGAGTAGCCGCACGTACCGCAGTTATTTCAGGAACCGCCACCGCAGTGTCTGGCCGCGTGGCTCAACGCCAGGCGCATGCCTACAACGAGCAAGCCGCCGCGCAACAAGCTGCTGGGGAACCTGCGACCAATGATGCTCCGGCAGCAGATGATTCAATGGCGAAGATCGCACAACTTGCAGACCTACACAAGCAAGGCATTCTTACCGATGAAGAGTTTGCCGCAGCCAAAGCCAAGGCGTTGGGGATCTAACGCACGAACAAGAGTTATTCCTGGCGAGAAACGCTCGTCGCATGCGACTCAAATGCTCGAACTAAGTGCACAACTTCACCTGCAACAAGCCGCAATCCTTCTTGAGCGCCTTCGACACCTGTGCCGTTTTCTGTTGGTGATGTATTAACTATGCAGCCATACGGTGTTGGCCACCCGCGTAACGAGTGCACAATGATTCGCAGTGTTGCCAAGGTGTTCACAGCTGCTTGGTAGCCCTTGGCAACAGCGATACTGCCAACGGGAATACCAGAGAAGTAGACGCGTTCATCTTGAGCCAGGTCTTCGGCATAGTCCAAGGCGTTCTTCAACATTCCAGAAATTGAACCGTGATACGAGGCTGCAGAAATAATAATTCCTGACGCCTCTCGCATCGCAGCAACGAGTGCCAAAGCATCTGGAGTTCTTTCGGGACTCACTGGGTCATACATCGGCAGGTTCTTGAGCAGGTCACCTGAAATCATTCGGACTTGCGCACCTTGACCCTCAACTTCGTTCAAGGCCAAACGAAGCGCAGCGTCACTGGATGAGTTCGGATTTGTCGTTCCCCCAATGCCAACAATTAGCATCTAGTTCCTGACCTTGCGAAACGTATGAACATCAGTGTGAGCAAACGGCTTCATCGTCCAAACTTCACGATGGGAGGTGTCAAAAACCACATTCTTACTGTGCTTGAAGGCGCGGTCAGTGTCGCCTTCGCCTTCCCACTCTCCAATAAGCCCAGCAAGGGGACCCCATTCCTTATTCATACTGTCTCCTCACGTCAGCGAGCGCCGCGTTCACACGCGAGTCAGCCTTAAAGATAGCGAACCACAATCATGGCGCCGATGATCACAAAAATAATGACCACAACGTATTGATCAACCCACGAATCCAGCAGGCGGGTCAGGCGCGCATGAGTTGCCGGTTTAAAACCAAAGGTGTTTCGATAAATGTTGACCCGAGTCATAGAGGCAAACACCATTGTGGTTGTGATGGTCACGAGTAAGCACCATGGGCAGAGCGCCCCAATATTGAAATAAGCCTCGTAAAGCAACCAATAGGCGAAAACTAAACCAGCCGTATAAATGACCTGCGCAGCGTTCATAAACCATCGAGGAAAGATCACGCCGGCAAGAGAAGCCAGAGCGATGGTGATGACCACTGGTTCAGCGATCAACCCTAGGAAGGCATTCGGGAAACCAAGCAACGATGCCTGCCAGGAAGCGCCAACCACGCTGCATGAAATCTTCGCGCTGATGTCGCACGAAAATGAGGCAAGTGGATTCGCCGCCAACGTAATGGCCTCAGAAGACAAAACGAGCGAGGCAACCAACGCCAAGATTGAAGACACGAGCATCTCGGAGAAGGCACCGATGTGACGGCTTTGTTTGGGTATCGGAGCAAAGTCTGAGCCTTGAGTGGCCACATCAGTTGACATAACGCAAGTATCTAACGCGCTGTCGGCATATCAAAGGAGGCCCCGAGTGCGTCTTGAGGCCATCTTGACGTCACCACTTTTGCCCGAGTATAAAAATGGAGGCCTTCTGTACCGTGCATGTGGTGTTCCCCGAGTAGGGAGTCTTTCCAACCGCCAAAGGAGTGGTAGGCCATAGGCACAGGAACAGGCACGTTTACGCCGACCATGCCCACCTTGACCCCTCGGATAAAGGCTCGGGCAGCAAAGCCACTGTTTGTGAACACTGCCGTTCCGTTGCCGTATGGGTTTGCATTAATCACGGCGATTGCTTCTTCAAGCGTGTCAACACGCAGAACTGCAAGCACTGGACCAAAAACTTCTTGCCCATAAACATCCATATCTGCGCTGACCTCATCGAGCAAGGTAGGCCCAACGAAGAAGCCTGATTCAAATCCGGCAACCGTCAGGTTACGACCATCGACGCACACCTTGGCACCCTGCTTTTGGGCCGAATCAATTAACGCAGTGATGCGTGTTTTGGCTTCCGCCGTTACAACGGGACCCATGTCTATTCCCGATCCTCGTCCAGAGCCAACCTGAATGTCATTGGCTTGCTGGCTTAGAAGTTCGATGAGGCCATCGGCTGCCGATCCCACTGCAACTGCAACAGAGATCGCCATGCAACGCTCGCCCGCTGAGCCAAAGGCTGCTGCTGTGAGGTGATTTGCCGCGAAAGCGAGATCGGCGTCCGGCATCACCACCGCGTGATTCTTTGCTCCACCGAGTGCTTGAACTCGTTTACCTGAAGCAGTTGCACGCGCATGAATGTGGCGAGCAATAGGTGTTGAACCAACAAACGAAACAGCAGCAATGCCTGGGTGATCAAGAATTGCATTCACCGTGTCTGCGTTGCCATGCACCACATTGAATACGCCATCAGGAAGTCCCGCTTCCTGCCAAAGTCGAGCAAGCATCATTGAAGCAGAAGGATCTCTTTCACTTGGCTTCAAGATAAAGGTGTTGCCTGCAGCAATCGCTATCGGGAACATCCACATTGGAACCATTGCCGGGAAATTGAACGGCGTGATGCCCGCTACGACTCCTAATGGTTCGCGGTACGAATAACTGTCAACGTCTGCAGAGACCTGATCAGAGAAATCGCCTTTGAGTAGCTGCCCAATGCCGCAGGCAAACTCAACCACTTCAAGTCCACGCTGAACTTCGCCAAGTGCATCTGAGAGCACTTTTCCGTGTTCGTCAGTGATCAATTCGGCAAGTTCTTGGGCTCGGGCATTCACAAGCTCACGAAAGGAAAAAAGCACCTTGGCGCGACGGCTGATCGAAGACTGACCCCAGTCAACAAAGGCTCGAGCAGCCGCTGCCACAGCTGCATTGACATCACTGCTGGTTCCCAACACCACCTGAGCCTGCTGGGCTCCGGTCGCCGGGTTAAATACAGCAGAAGTAGCCGTGCCAGCCCCAGACGCGATCTTTCCATCGATCCAATGCTCGATTGTGCGCACGAGTTCCTCCTGCATAATTATGGGTATGGCCATCACGTCGCGACCGCTGACACAGCCGCATCCCGACCGGCTTGCACCCGATCATCCGCTCTATGAACAAATCATCCTCTGCCACAGCGCTGCCGTCGAGCGGGGGGATGCGGGATATCGCGACCCCGGAAGCGGGCTAATCGTCATTACAGCTGCTGCCCATGCAAAACGCGGCACTTGCTGCGCCAACGGATGCCGACACTGCCCGTATGTCTAAGTCTGGAGTGCTTGCCTTGAGCCTGGTCGCCTGTCTGGCGTCGGGTTGGGTCGGCGTAGCCCATTCAGCACCTCAGGTCACGGCAAAGGCGTCTTGGGTCATGGTGGACATGATTAAAGACGTCAATGGCGATGGCTTCATCGATGGTGATGGCGGAGTGCCCGAGTCTGATGCGCTCTCGGCCAACCCCTCAACTCAAATGGTCGGCGAGGGCAATCACATTGCCCAACCAAATGAGCGGCTCATCGGTGGTGCACTTTCTTGGTACCTATCCGCTGCAGGATTTCCCGTCACCTTGAATGCTTGTGGTTCACAAGGCTCTCAATATTCTTGGTCATTGCAAAATACTTCGACATCGACTGTTACTTCGATTCCGATAAAAAAACTCACGACTTCCACCTGTAAGACGCGGGTGACTCTTCCTGAGGGCAGCTACATCTTCAGGTTGAACGTCGCAGCCGGCACCGCAAATGCAACTACCGCTATTCCAGGAACAGTGAAAAACATTCTGATGGTCGCCATGGGTGATTCCTATGCCTCGGGTGAAGGAAACCCAAGAAACGTTGGTGCCTGGCTAGCTCAAGGTGGGCCCTTCTTCAGTTTTCGGCCGTACTGGGATAACGATGTGTGTCATCGCAGCGTTCATGGTGCGCCAGCACTTGCTGCGCTTGCTTTAGAAAAGTCGTCTCCGCTGACTTCTGTCACATTGGTCGATGTTTCATGTTCCGGAGCAACCGTGCGAGCAGGAATTCTGGGAGTCCAGCCTGGCACCGGCCAAACTCAAATAGCCCTGGCGAAAAGTCTGATCGGTGATCAACTCGTAGATCTGGTATCTCTGTCAATTGGCGGCAACGACGTTGGTTTTGGATCGGTGTTGAGTTCATGTTTATTGAACGCGAATTGTCCGTTGAGTAAGCCAGCATCAGGTGTTTTGCAAAACTACCCAACTCTGCAGGCTGGAGTCAGTGATCAAACTGCAAAACTTCAAACTTCCTATAGCGATATCGCGAATTGTTTGAGCAAGCGAACTTGCCCTAGCGGCATCAACCTGGCTCCGACAGCATCTGTACTCCCAACGATGTATCCAGACATTGCTCGAAACAGCAATGGTGCGATCTGCTCCTATCTCAGCATGAATCAAGAGGATTTCACTTGGGCTCGGGCCGCACTTCTCAACCCCACTCCACCGGCAGATGTCGCTTACAAAATGGCAAACCAAACCATCACTAATCTGCCTATTGCTTCATCCCTGAATCGTCAGATCACCAACACCACGGCCTTGGGTTGGAAGCCCGTGCTGGGTAGTTGGACCAGGTCAGGTGATTCCGCGATTGGTCACGGGATCTGCGCTGGGGCAACCTCTTGGATCTTCGGGGTGCAATTGGGTGGGCAGATGGCGAGTTCGGCTTTTCATCCCAATCCGCAAGGCCAAAGTGAACTTGGCAAGGCATTGCTTGAGGCAGCGAAAATAGCCAGTGCGTAAACCTGTATAGTTTCGTCCGCACCAAGCGCCGCTAGCTCAACTGGCAGAGCAGCTGACTCTTAATCAGCGGGTTGGGGGTTCAAGTCCCTCGCGGCGCACTGACAGGAACCGCCCTCGAGGCGGTTTTTATCGTTTACGCCCAAGGAAGTTACCCGCAGGTGGGCCAATTCAAGTCTTTGTGGTCAATGAACATCTGAAGGTCTATGAACAACACCGATGGTGGTCAGGGATGCAACGGACAAAAGAAATGGTGGTGGGTAGGGATCCGAAAATCCTTGCCCACCACCACCATTGAACGTTCTTTCAGGTCTTAGCCCTTTGCTGGCGGCCAAGAAAGCTGCAAGTGGTGGATGCCGCGAAGCTGGCTTGCGATCCAATCAACTTCAGTACCTTGCTTGACTTCGTAGTAAGGAATCCGACGACTCCACTCACGAATGACGGTGCGTAGTTCAAGACGGGCCAGGTGTGAACCAAGGCAACGGTGTGGACCAGCGCCAAAGGCAAGGTGCGCCTTGTCACCGTTGGTGAGCTTTACTTCCATCGCGCCTGGAACAGCAGGGTCAATGTCAGCGGAAGCAAGTCCGGGACTCACGAATGTGCCCTTAGCGATTGGGCAGCCAGCAACCTCAGTGTCTTTGGTTGCAATGCGAGCCAAGCCCATAACCGTGGTTTCCCAACGCAGAAGTTCTTCAACCACGTTGTCGACCTGATCTGGATCATCTTGAAGCAACTGCTGAGCTTCAGGATGCGTTGCCAAGTAGTGGAAGAACACAGCCAGTGCTCCAGTAACAGTGTCTAATCCGCCGGCCATGATCTGGAACAGCAAGCGGCGCATGACATTGTCACTGAACGGTTCACCGTTGTGATCTTTGCCTTGCACGATACGAGAAATCAGATCGTCACCTGGGTTAGTGCGCTTGGTCTCAATTTCCTGCTGCAAACGAGCGAAGATCATTGGAACGACTTCGGCTTGCAACTTCTGCCCTGCTTCGACACTGCCGGCAACAATCTGCGGGTGAACCATCACGTCTTTCCAGTAGACCATTTGATCAATTTCATCCACTGGCCAGCCGAACAAGGTCAAGAAAGTTGCACAAGGCAGCGGCGTTGCAACTTGAGTGCTGAAGTCGACTTCGCCTGCGTCGATGAATTTATCAATGAGCGCATTCACGTGAGCAGTCACAGCAGGCTGAATGCTCGCCATGCGCTTTGGTGACAAGAATGGATCAAGGAGTCTGCGGTAACCGGTGTGCTCATCGCCATCGGAACACACAGGAAGCGCTGGCTCATCTGCACCCATGATCAACACGACGCTTGAGAAGGTCTCTGGGTCCCGGAGTACCGCTTCAACATCGACCCGGTTCAGGATGGTTACGCCGCCCTCAGACTGTTCATAATCAACAGGTCCCTTTTTGCGCAATTCGTTGTAGTAGGCACGAGGGTCAATTGCCCGCTCCTTTTGCCACTGGTCATACTTCTTGCGCATTTCTGGATCTGTTGTGAACACGGATGCTTCGTAAGCCATTATTATCTCCCTGATTCGACATTGCCTCGCAAACGTCTCAGGGCAAAATTACACGCGCGAACCCTATCTAGGTAGCAAAATCGCAAGGTAATTTGATTTTTCTAGCCACGAAGCGAGCAATTTAGTCTTTTCGTGCTCAGGCAAGACCCGGAGCAGCGCGGCTCCGATGACTGCAAAGAGGCAGGTATCTTGCGATTAGCCCCTGCATTAGTATCTTGGAATGAATAGTCGTGCTCAGCAGACTTCCGGGTCCATGCGCGCACTTCGCGGAATCGTGGTTGGCGCCGCGATGCTCATCTTGACCTCGGCCGCACACACGTCAGCAAATGCGAGTCCGCCCACCATTGGCGCATTTTTAATCCTGACCCCTTTAGTGGTTGCCCTGAGCATCGCTTTCCTGCAGCGGCAACGTAGTTACATCTGGCTCATCGGCTTCAGCGTCGGAGTGCAGGCATTGCTGCATATCTTGATGACCGTTGGCGCGGGGCACGGCTCACATCACGCCTCACTCTTACCCAGCACGGCCATGGTCCTGACTCACGTGGGAGCAGCCATCGCAACCGCGCTTGTCTTGTCACATGCTGATGCCCTGCTGCACCGCTGGATCTCCATGGTGCGCACGCTGCTCTTTGTTTTCTTATGTGCACCTGCACCCGTGGCTTTACGAGCCGTCTCCGGCTTTCCAGGAGACTCACACACCTTTTGTTCGCATGACCTCGACCATGCCATTGCACGACGCGGTCCCCCATCAGTGATCTGTAACTAATTCGCGCCCGCGCCCATGCGTTGGCGCTTCATTCGAATTTCTCACAATCACTTTTGGAAGGTTTCCATTCAATGCTCACCAACTTTCGTAAGACCGCACTTCGTTCAACCGCTGCAGCCAGTTCACTTCTCATCGCTGCAGTAGCTCTCGCAAACCCAGCCAGCGCACATATGGGCATCGAAGCCCATGGCGCAACGTTGACTGCAGGCAAAGGCGCAACCGTCTTTCTTCGCCCAGGTCATGGCTGCATGGGTCAAGCAACGAACACCATCACCGTCACGATTCCCGATGGTGTCACTGGCGTGAAGCCACAACAGAAGGCTGGCTGGGTGACTTCCACTACTCCAACCACCGTTTCCTGGACCGGCGGCGCACTACCCGATGATCAGTTTGACGACTTCGGAATCAAACTGACCTTCCCTGCCCTACCTGCCGGAGTGAAATCTGCACCCGTGTATTTCAAGGCAGTTCAGGTCTGCGATGCTGAAATCACCGTTACGCGAAACGGCAAAAATGCAACAGTCATAGGAACAATCCCGGCATATGCGGGCAAGAAAGTTGCTCTGTTTGTCGATCAGATCCCGTTAACCAAAAATGACGTAACTGTCGGCTCAGGCGGCAAATTCTCGGTCACCACAACGTCTGCCAAGATCAAAGAGGGCTCAGATGTCATTGCCAAGGTTGATGGCCGCCAGGTTGCGAACTCCATGGCTGGACAAGAAGCCTGGGTTGAGGTGCCAGTGGCCGGATCAACTGCAAGCCTTTCCAGCCCCGCTCCTTCTCTCACCATCCTTGCACCGTAAATTCATAAGTCGATTTAAGGATTCACTTCATGCGTAAAGCCCTCGGGGCTGTAGTGCTGGGTTCACTCGTTCTTCTCGTGAACCCAGTATCTGCATCAGCCCACGCCGATCTACATTCAAGCAACCCAATCAACGGAGCTGTTGTTTCATCGTCTCCAAAGGCCGTTGTGCTCGTTTTCAGTGAGCCTGTGGAACTTGATTCTGCACAACTTCTCAACAGCACGACACAAGAGCTGGCAAGCACGTCGAAGATTTCTGGCGCAACGTTGACCATCACTCCGAATGTGAAACTTGCCGCAGGAGCGCATGCTGCGCAGTGGCAAGTCACCTCTGATGACGGGCACGTGGTCGCTGGAGCAGTTTCATTTATTGTGGGAAAGCCTTCACCCGCGGGAAAGTCAATCTCAATTGCGACCATCCCGAAGGTTGTCGCCACCCTGAACGGAAGCCGTGCAGGGCTGCTGAGTGTGAACCTCGCCGCCTCTTCAACCTCAGGTGAAATTGCCTGGACTCACCCTTCACTCCCCGGCCCGATCACCTGGCGAGCATCGGGCAATGGCAAGAAAGTGACTGCAACTGGGGTCTTGCCGTTCGCAGGTGATTGGATGATGAACGCGACTCTGATCGGCAAGGGTGGAAGTGTGCTGATTACAACTGGGAAGGTACACATTGCTTAAGAAATTGATGGCGAGAGGCGCTTCGATAATTCTCGTCGCTTTGGCTCTCCTAGCTCTTGGCCCAGCACCCAGCCAAGCCCACTCGCAACTCGTCTCTTCAACCCCTGCCAATGGCGCAGTGCTAGCCGTTGCCCCGACAGATGTCACGTTTGTTTTTGATGAGCCACTTTTACCTGACCTCGACACCATTTCAATAAACACTGAAGCTGGCGTGAACGTTGCGAGCAGGCGCGTTGAACCTGTCAATAACACCTTGTCGATGCCTTGGCCTACGGATGTCAAGCCAGGCACGTACCAAGTGGCTTATCGAATTGTTTCCGGAGATGGCCACCCTGTGACGGGTGCGATCACTTTTAGTTACGGAACTCCCGCTGCGCCCGGCTCCCCTCCAAGTGCTACGGAAGTGACTGAAGACTCCGTAGTTGTTGAAGACTCCGCGCCAGTTGGCACGATGGTTACCGTCATCGCGCTCATCGCCGCGGTGCTCTCGATCAGCTTGATCGTTGTGCTGGTAAAGCGGGGAAAAGATAACTCAAGCCGTTAAAACCAGAGTCGGAAAATTCGCATGAATCTGGCTAATACGAAAGTTTTACGGTAAACATCAACCATGGAAACTCAAAGTTGGGCGCAACGTCGACCACAAAATCTCGTTATCGGTATTGTTTTTATGGCAATCGCAATTGCACTTATTGTTCAAGCAGTGCGATACATCGGTGACGGCACTGGTGGCTTAGTTCCGTTCCTTATGCTTTTGGTCGGACCGGCGCTTTGCGTGTATTACATCTGGTACTTCAATTTTTACAAGCCAGAAGAAGATGCTTAACGCCCCTCAATTATAAAAGAAAGAAGGGCGGTACTTTCAATTGAAAGTACCGCCCTTCTTTCATTGAATTAACTTGAAGAAGGCGCTGCTTTGTACTCTTGAGCACTAAAGGCATCGTCATCAACGAAGCTCTTTTCACGAGCAATCTTGTAAATCAAGATTCCAAATAGACACTTCGCCAAGATATCTGCGACGGAGTAGCCCACCTGACGGTAGACGAACGAATCTGCGCCTTCCCAACCAAACATAGGGAACATGTAAGAAATTGGATAGACGCCCCACGTTGCCAGCAACAGCCAACGAAGACCGCTGAGATCCTTGCCCACTTGGTTCGGCTGAGACTTTGCGGAGCGGTTCAGCTCCACAAAGAGCACGTACAAGATGTAGAGGAACGGAATCGTGGATGCTGCGCCCCAGATGCCCTTCGCTCCGTTGTCTGCGGCAAGCTCGCCTGGGTATCCAAGGATGATCATCAAAGCCGAGGCTGGAATGAGCTTGAGTAGCAGTGACTTGCGAATCGCTGGCGCGAGTGCCAAGACAGCGATGGTTTCAAAGAGTAGAAGTGGAACCGTTAACAGCCAGTCGACGTATCGGTAGCCTTCATTAAACCCTGCGCCGTTAACTAAGGCGTAAGCCATTCCATCTACCGATGTTGCTGCATCTCCAGCACCGACAGCGACATAGGCTTCGGTAAATGAATTAAAGATTCGGTAGTAGTGATACGCCGCGATGAGACAGACCATCGCTGAGATCACAAGCGCTTGACGGTAACGAGGTAAAACTCGCCCTTGAACCGCAAGTAAGAAAATAAAAGTAGCCAACATTGATGCTAAAGCAAACGATAAAACGTTATACACGGTTTGATATTCCGAGTATGTAAGTTCTAATACTGAGTTCACGAGCGACCTCCACATGTAGTGAACTATGTCCGGATCGGAACCTGGCTCCCCGACCAGGAGACAAGCAAGCCAAAGTAAACACTAATAAGTCGGTCTTGTCGCGTTTTATTCGGCTTTTGAACCTACTAATGTTGTGCACGGGCGAGAACGAAATGAAATCGAGAGTGGAACCACCAGAAGTAAACTTTTTTCACTTTTGGGAGTGGGCGAAAAGTACGCGCTAGCAGCCGCCGGCCACCGCAGGAATAATCGAAATCTGAGCTCCATCAGCAACTGGTGAGGCAAGGCCATCAATGAAACGAACATCGTCGTCGTTGACGTAGATATTCACGAAACGACGAAGAGCGCCGTTGTCGTCCAGAACCCGGCCACCGATTCCTGCGAACTGGGCATCGAGGTCATTGATGATCTCCTGCAACGTTGCACCAGTGGCTGTTACTTCAGCAGCACCACCGGTGTAGGTGCGAAGTATGGTGGGGATGCGAACAGTTGCGCTCATGATGTGATCTCCTTATATGCTGCTTCGAAGTCATCGTATGACGGTGAAATTGAAATGGTTGGGCCGCTGGTTGGGGCAACGGCATCGAGGGTTTTGAGTCCTTCTCCTGTGTTTAGGAGAACGACTTCAGCTTCAGGATCGATGAGACCATCCCTCAGAAGTTTGCGATACACCCCGACCACTACCCCGCCTGCAGTTTCGGCGAAGATTCCTTCGGTTTCAGCAAGCAGCTTGATCCCCTCAACGACTTCGTCATCGCTGACATCTGCAAGTGCGCCATTGGTCTTTCGCACAACATCAAGCGCGTAAGGGCCGTCAGCTGGATTACCGATTGCAAGTGACTTCGCAATGGTGTTCGGTTTCACCGGCTTGATGAAATCTTGGCCTGCAGCAAAAGCTTGGGAAACTGGTGAACATCCAGTCGCTTGAGCACCGTAAATCTTTGTGTCATGTGCTTGAACTAAACCCAGTTCTACGAATTCATGGAAAGCTTTATCGACCTTGGTCAGTAATGATCCAGAAGCAACCGGCGAGACAACGGCATCAGGTAAACGCCAGCCCAGCTGTTCAGCAATTTCATAACCAACGGTCTTGCTACCTTCTGCGTAGTAAGGACGCAGATTTACATTCACAAAACCCCAGTTACGTGAGGCTGCGACTTCAGTGCACAGGCGATTCACATCGTCGTAGTTGCCGCCAATCGCAACCAAGATGCCGCCGTAAACCGCGGTGGTCACGATTTTTCCTGCTTCAAGATCTGAAGGTACAAAGACGACAGATTTCAGGCCTGCGCGTGCGGCAGCTGCTGCAACGGCGTTGGCCAAGTTGCCTGTGGAAGCGCATGCAATGGTTTCAAATCCCAAGCGCCGCGCATTTTCTAAGGCCACAGCAACGACTCGGTCCTTGAATGAATGCGTGGGGTTTCCCGAATCGTCTTTGACCCAGACGCTCTTCGCGCCAAGTGCGCGCGCGAGATTGTCAGCTTTAATGAGTTGGGTAAAACCCGGTTGTAGACCGGGCCGCTTGCTCGCACCAGGAACCACTGGGAGAAGTGCCTCGTAGCGCCACATCGATAGTGGGCCAGCTTCGATGGCTTCGCGGGTAATCGATCGATCTGTGTAGGCCACTTCGAGTGGGCCGAAACATTCAAAGCATGCGTAACTGGCATCGAGCCCATACAGTGCGCTGCATTCGCGACACCTCAGGGCATGGGCAGCACCAAGTTCAGGGTTGGTACCCAAAGTTGCAGTCATATGTACGAGGCCTCTCTTCTCGCTCATCTGTCCTGGTTTTACAGGTCGGAGTTGGCACCGAACTTTGATTGGCCTCGCAAGCGAGTTATCAAATAGGTTGCCGGGGCTTCAACGGGCCGTTTCCCTCTGCCCCTCTGGATGAGGTATTCAGTTATAGGTCTAACTCTAGCCGCTTGTGAAAGCGGCCAAACATGCAGGTGCAGGTTTCAGCGGTGTCGGCGGGCCAATAGCTTGAGCCCGACCACCCCTGCAAGTACTCCAGCAATACTGCCCACGCGCTTGGGCTTAATTCCGCCGAACTCATCAGTGAATACGCCGGTGACTGCATTCATCCCCCGCTGGCGTAACGAAGCACCGGTGAACTGGCTTTTGAGGTTCTCAACTGAAGCAAGAAGTTCAGTTCGGGCAGCAGTGATCTCAGCAACTAACCCATCGAGAGAGGGTTCGCTTTGCTCAATCACTTCTATCGGCACGTTGATAAGACTACGCGGAGCTCATGGGGTCCTGGCAAATGCGGGTTTTGATCGAACTCTTACTGCAAGTCTTTTGCAATTAGTAAGAATTTCAATTAGTCTGTCTCGGTGATCAAGCGTTTCGCGCTCGTATGCGCCGCCGGTGGGGCTGGGCTGTTGCTGACGGCCTGCGGCTCAGATTTTGGCTCGCCTTCCTCTGCTGCAGTACCTGACGTAAGCGGGAAACTGCTTGTAGCCACAACCGTCTCCCCCATCACCTCGATAGTTTCTTCGATTGGCGGAACCAAGGTTCAGGTCGAGGGCATTGTTCCTGAGGGAACAAACAGTCACACTTTTGAGCCGGCGCCCCAGGTTGCCGCACTTTTGAGCAAGGCCGACATTGTGTTCGTCAACGGCTTGAAGCTGGAAGATCCCACAGCCGACCTAGCTCGCAGCAATATGAAAGCCGGCGCCGAACTCATCGAAATCGGTTCAAAGGTTTTACCCGAATCTGCCTACATCTATGACTTCTCTTTTCCCAAGAGTGAGGGCAAGCCAAACCCGCACCTTTGGACTGATCCGCTCTATGCAGCGAAATACGCATCAGTGATTCGCGACGAGTTCATTCGCCGCGATCCAAAAAACGCCGACTACTACTCTGAAAACTTCATCCGCTTCGATAAAAAGGTGTCTGAACTCTCCAAGGCTCTACTTAAAGATCAAGCAACCGTGCCTGCTGGAAATCTTAAGCTTCTGACGTATCACGATGCATACGCTTATTTCGCGAAAGATTTCGGTTGGACTGTCATCGGTGCGGTTCAACCGAAAAACTTCTCCGACCCAACACCTTCTGAAGTTGCGTCACTCATCGATCAAGTCAAAGCCCAAAAAGTTCCTACTATTTTTGGCTCTGAAGTTTTTCCTTCCAAAGTCTTGGAAGAAATTGGCCGGGCCACCGGTGCTAAGTACGAAGCTTCACTTCGCGACGATGACCTTCCCGGGGCTCCAGGTGAAGCAGATCACTCCTGGCTCGGATTGATGAAATATGACTACATCACCATGATTCGCGGGCTCGGCGGAACCACCAAGAATCTTGATGCAGTCGGCACCAGCACAGCCCTTATTGACTCCGCGAAGTATCCACAATGACCGGCACCGGAGTAGGGCCGGAATTAATCACGCTTCAAGATGTGGTTGCTGGCTACACACACCATCCCGTTCTGACAGATGTGAACTTTCATGTTCATGAAGATCAGTTCACCGGCATCGTTGGTCCATCTGGCGCAGGTAAAACCACGCTACTTCGACTCCTTCTTGGAACCTTGAAACCAATGAGCGGAACGATCTCAGCATCGAAAGATCTAAGGCTCGCCTACGTGCCGCAACTTGAAACGGTGAGTTGGAATTTTCCGATC
>Ga0114974_10000055_pt1 | contig 88831 bp, 81 predicted proteins | sample S_130206_EF_Meta_FD_87318 | JGI IMG/M metagenome (GOLD analysis project Ga0114974, IMG submission 87318) | Freshwater microbial communities from Lake Simoncouche, Canada to study carbon cycling - S_130206_EF_MetaG | ecosystem: Environmental > Aquatic > Freshwater > Lake | place: Lake...
GGTGGGGGCGTGGGGGTGGGGGGGGGTGTGGGCGTGGGGGTGGGGGTGGGGGTGGGGTTGGGTGTGGGCGTGGGGGTGGTGGTGGGTGTGGGGGTGGGAGGGGGAGTGGGCGTGGGCGTGGGCGTGGGAGTGGGTGTGGGCGTGGGTGTGGCTGAATACAAATAACCATTTGGCGGAAATTGTCCATATATAACTAGACCTTGGTAACCCACCTCGTCGCTGTAACCTCCAAAGCCAATAGACGGAAGATTTGAACTAGGTGGTATGTTAATGCTTACGTATGTTGGTGCTTGTCCTTGAGACCATGGAAGTGTAGCCTTTTTTGTTTCAGCATCCATAGCAATAAAATACGTATCAGGAAAATATGTGTCGTCTCGATAACAAGAGATGGATTTTTCACTACCAACTTGCGGTAGTAATAATTGAGAAGCGGTTATATTAGTTCCAGCAGTTATAATCAAATTAATGCTTTGCGTATATGCATCTTGATCCGTATAACGGAAATTAATACCTGACACAGTTCCATTCGTCGTAAATCGGTTTAGATATATTTCGCCGTAGGCGACAGCATCACCAGCCCCGTATGCTAGAACTGGATTACCACCTGAAACACAATTTTTCTCACCAATTATAACAGCCCCTGTTTCAATAGCCATACCGTCGTTATTTCCCAACTTACTAAACGTCGCACTCCCCGATGCATAAACCATGGCGAAATAGTAATTTGAAGTCATAACAGTTTGCGGTGCGACGACAATTGTTTGCCCATTATATGCGAACCCGATGTCGCCATTACTGAACGCCGCAGCACCTTTAACTTGTGATTCAGCACCTACAGGCGTAGCCCAGTCGTTAGTTGCAAATGTTCGCCAGCCTATGGGATTAGTAGTGGGGGTTATGGGGGTCCAGTCGTAATATGCAATGCGCTTTAATAATCGTTGCGGTGTAGGGTCATTAATACCTGTGAAATCACCGCCGATGACAATACTATCGTATTTCTGTCCTGCTGGTGGAGAAGGCTGAGCAAACCCTGTAGTATTACCCGTCATATCGACAAGACAATTGACTATATCATTTAGACCTTGAATGCCACTCCAAGTAGCAGTAGGTGCTCCATCTTGTGTTGTAGCACTCGAAGTCATCGGGTTTTGCGTGACTGATTGAATGGCAGATGCATTCCAAGTAATTACAACTTGCCCAGAGAAATTAGTAACCGCGACTTGTGTTCCGCTGAGAACAAGTGTCAAACTGGTAAACAATCCACCGAAATATAAACGATTTGAATTGTTCCAAGATGTAACAACAAAATCACATATACCAACATTGGTAGTATTAGTGCAATTGCATATTTCGGTCATAGTTCCCGATTCTAATCGCACAAACACACGACAAATATTATCCGTATACAATGTTGTAATGTAATTGCATGCTGGAGTAAGATTAGTCTTATTAACATATTTTGCTTGAATGACTTGGGTCAACGTTCCACCTTGAATTTCAGGAAAATCAGTTGCACTCCATAATTGAGCAAGGGTTGCCATTGGGGGCTTGTATCAGATTATATCATATGACAATATAAAAATACATGAACTTATTTGAAAAAAAAAGCATTTTTCTTCATTTTACTTGAATGTCTTCATTTGACTGAATACCATTCAGGGGCAGGTCGGGTCTTCTTCCAAGAAGCAATTCTGCGTTTTTCGGGCGACATGTAGTATGCCCGATACGATTCCACTGCATTCCCGTTCCGCGCCTTGTATTCATCCGGCATGGCCAATGCAAACGTGGTCAGCCCCGCTCGTGGGCAAGGAAACAAATCGTCGCGGGGCACATGGCGGCGCAAGAGCTGCGCAACTTCATAAGACCGATGAAATTTGGTTTCCGGGTGGTTGTATCGAAAGCGCCACTCCTCGTGCAGCGCCTCCACGAGGTCCAGCGTCCAGATGAAGTTGTCGCGCGATGTGCGCACCCAGATGCTGACGGGATGATTCAAATGCGCCACTTTATACAGTTCGTCCTTGATTGGCGTGTCGGGGACCAGGGTGTGCATTGCAGTGCACAACATTTGCACCGCCTCCAATAAAATCTTCGAAATGTGTTTGTCCATCATGGCTTCGGCGGCTTCGGTCGGGATCAACGAGAGAATAAACAAGTTCATTGTATTATAAATCAATACAGAATGGAGAATGTGATGACTCGATTTCAAATGCTTTTTGAAATCAATTTTTTTTGAATTGACGCGTGATTTTTTAATATTGCAATAATGCATGATTACAATACGATGCCATTGAAAACGCTGAAACGGTGTTCGCGCAGAGCATATCGCGCAGGCGAGTGCTACAACTTCCAGGCACTGGGGTGCGACGTGCTGAACAAAAAGACAAGGACCGCTCTTTTTTTCAAAAGCGTCCGGGAGAGAGAAGCATACGCAAACTCTAATAAACGCGCATTGAGCCGGTGCGACAGAATAAGCCGGTATTCGGTTGTCAGCGCAACCAAAGGCAAAAAAACCGTACGGTCTCGTGCATCATGATTCATGGGTCGCCTTGTGCACCTCGTCGTGGCACCGGGTGCAGAGCGCCATCAAGTTTGCCACGTGGTTTTTCGGCACGTGGCCAATGTAATTCTGGCTGTCCGCGTCCTTCTGCGGCAGCAAGTGGTGCACTTCTTGCGCCAGTTCCACGGCGCACCGCTCGCACACGCCCTTCAGCTTGCGCGCGTTGAAATGCGACGGCTCAAACGAGAGGATGCCGATGTCGGACGGCGGCGCCCGATGCCGCAAACGCACCGCATTCGCGAACTCCAAAAAGTCGTCGGGCAAGTGCAGCGATTTGCACACCTCCAGGCCGTACATGCTGGCCCCCGGCCCATCCGCCAGCTTGCGCCCATAAACCAGCGTATCTTTGCCCTTGTCATACAATACTGTCAAGTGCTTCATGCACATCCGAGACAGCGAGCGCACTTCGTCGTACCCGTTGATTTCGTGCATGTGCGTCGCAAATAAGAAAGTGCAGCCCACTTTATGAAGTTGCGTCAGTCCCGCGACAAAAATGGCGATGGCGGAGTCCATTTCGGTGCCGCTGCAGAGCTCGTCGCCGAGAATGAGGCTTCTATCGGTTGCCGTGCGCAGGATGACGCGCAGCTCGCTCATTTCCACCTGGAACGTGGAGAGCCCCTTGAACAGGTTGTCGTTGCCGAGGATGCGCGTGAAGATGGTGGTATACGGGCAATACGTCAATGCTGAACACGGCACGTAGAGTCCGGCTTGTGCCATGATGATGGCAATGCCGACGGCGCGAATGAGGCTCGTTTTGCCGACGGCGTTGGTGCCGTAAATGAGCATGCCCCGGGACGTGCCTGTGCCTTCGCCTAGCGCCACGTCATTCGCCACGTACGTTTCGTCCTCGTTCAGCCGCTCAATGAGGCAGTGGCGCAGGTCGCGCGCGTCGAAAAACGACTTGGATCCCGAGTCTGCCACAATTGTCGGCTTGCAGAACTTGTACTTGACGGCAATGTGGCACTGGTTCTGCAGCAAGTCCATCGTCGTCGTCGCGTGAATGAGCTGCTGGAACTCGGGCTCCCAGTCGCGCAGCTTGTCCACGAAGCCGGCGTAAATCTGCCCCACGATTTCCTTAATTTTTTGGTTCGACACGATGATGCTGCGGCACAGCTCTTCCAGCTGCGGGCTTGTGATTTCGTTGTTGGACCCCGTTGCAGTGGGGAATGTCAGCGCGAGCAACGAAAACCAACGCTGGTCGGGCCCAATGCACACCTGATCCAGTTTCTGCTGCTTGATTTGATCGGCCAGCAGTTTGGTGCGGCGCTTTGTGGCTTGCAGCGAAATGCCGCCCTTTTCAGTTTCGTGAATCTTGACGAAGTCGGATGGATTGAATCGGGTTTTGTCTCCGCTCAGAATGAGAGAATCCAAATAACTCTTCATCTCGGACAAGGTTTTGGTCGCGGTTTCATTTTGCGCGCGAAGTGTGTCCAGTCCCGCATGAATGCCGGCGCGCACAAAGTCGCATTCCCCCAAGTCGGCACCCACGTTGGCGCACTTGTCCATGTGGAACGTGGTCTCCAAATGCAGGCGCAGTCGCGCGCACATGTCGGACACGGATTCGTTTGTTTTGGGTGGCAACGGATTTGTGGCGCTCAGATATGCCGAAGTGGCTGAGTCAATGGTTGAATGCAGCTCGCCGATAATAAATAAGCTCCCGTAAAACGAGTGCAGCATTTGGGGCGTGCATTTGCGCATCATGATGAGGCGGTTCAGTTTTTCCAGGTCTTTCAGCTGCGCCAGCTGGGGGCGCCACGCGTCTGTCACATTGTCAGCCGAAAGCAAGTGGTCGGTTATGTCGTATTCCCTCTGAATCTTAACCACGCTGCATGAAGGGTTCAGCAGCCGGGTGCGAAAATGGCGCGCGCCCATGGGCGTCATGCAATTGTTCAAGAGCTTGCACACGGACGAGCACTTGCCCTTGGCGCCGCTGTCGTCGTCAATGATGTTGAGCTGCTTGAGCGAGTGGTTGGCAAGCACCATGCGGTCCGACGAATTCTCAAACGCGGGTTCTGCAATGCGCTGCACCAGGTGCGGGTTGTGCTCGTGCACGAAATTCAGCAGGTAGGTCAGCGCCTGGGTTGCAAATTCGTATGTGGTGAATTGCAGCAATCCGGAACTCACGGGTCCCAAGAACCGGGCCATGATGTCGCGCTGATACACCTGCTTTTTGGATTTCTGGACCGCGTCATTGGTCGAGTCCAGTCGATGCACCAGGCGGGCGCAGGTGGCAATGCCGGTGAAGTTCAGCAAATCCTCCACTTGTTTTTGAGAGAAATTGTCCGAAATAATTATGACCTCGCTCGGCGCGTGCGATGAAATGAAGCGCTCCAATTCATCATACGTGGTGGGCGCGTGCATGAGCTCCGTCTCCACTTCAAACACGCTGGAACGCCCGGTGAAAACGTCGATGTTGGCCATGCCGATGACGGTTTTGGCGCGCATGCGCTCTATGCAAATGCAGGCCACGCAATTGGACAGCGCGGCCGATTCGCTGTTGAAGAACGTGCCGGGCGAATACACGCCGCTGAGAGCGCGCTCGATTTGCGCGTCCTGGGAATGCACCACTGCGGTATACCCGGCCTCTTGCAGCTTGTTCAAATACTTTTCCAGGCTGTAATCCCGGAATCCGGCCATCATGACCCCCGGGGCTTTGTTGGCGCACGCCAGTTCGCAGGTGCGGCAGAAGTCGTCGATGTTTGCGCGGTCGCTTGTTTCGCCATAGCATTCATAGAACGCACCAACCTGCATGAGGAGGAAGGTTTTGGGGCCGTATTTCGCCGTTGCTTCTTTGCTGAGTCGCAGGTATTCCTTGATGAGAGACATTGTTGTGATTGTTGTGATTGTTGTGATTGTTGTTTGATTGGATATCAAAATTGTAGTTTGATATGCGAAGGTTAATATGCAATGAATTTCTCTCTTTAAATGCATTTGGGTTTGTGTTTTACAACCGTCGTGATTTCTTGCGACTGCAACAGTTTGGCTTGGTCCTTTTTGTCTTTGGCTTGGTCCTTTTTGTCTTTGGCTTGGTCCTTTTTGTCTTTGACTTGGTCCTTTTTGTCTTTGACTTGGTCCTTTTTGTCGTTCTTGCACCTCCCTTGGGTCTTGAGTCTAATATCCTTCTTATCGCGTCTGATTTGAGTCTTCCAGAGGTGCAAACCAAATGTTCTGGCACAAATGAAGGTAGCAACACTTGTAGCAATCTAACAAACACGCTCAAATACGGATTCGGATTCATAACTCTTCCTTTGATTTCGTATTGCGCACCTGCATATGGATTTGCAGTTATTACATAGATGCGTTCGGGGCCAATGACTTGAAACATGCGTTTCAATAGATTTAAACGACCACTTTCTGGTTCTAATCCAATGTTGTCTGAAAAAAGATATTTCGCGTATTGTTCCAACCATTCTGGGGTGGCTTCGGCTAGGTTTTCTGGAAATTTCAATCCGCCGAATTGATTCAGCAACATGTCAAAGTCGAAAAAATACAGACCGGTGCGCTGGCTTGCTGTTTCGTTTGCAATGATTTTCAGAATTATCTCTCTTGTTATTCCAGTCCCTATTTCAGTTGAAGATGATAGACGTGCTTTAAAATCGTCCGTAAATGCGGTGTCAAGCTTTTTAAGTCCACTGTATATAATTCCCCCGTCAACACAATTTAATGTCGTTTTGCCAGTGGGGCCGCCATGCAATGTTATATTGTCTGGCAAACACAAAACGGATTTTAGATTCCATTCATTTTTATTAGCCACACGTTGAACATCCATAACATTGGTGGGTTGGTCATCAAAAAACAAGTTGGTTGAATCAGTGATTTGCAAACTATCAAATTGTGATCCATAGATTACACCAGGCAATGCCATTTTATACACAATACTGTTATTTTATTTTTTTAATCCAATTCAAGAGTCTACCGTGTTCTCATCCGATTTGAGGAAGTTGTGCAACATGACGTGCTTGTTTGTGTTGTTCACGTCCCCGGTCATTTTTGCGGATTCATATATGTTGCGAAGCACGTCGGGGGGTGCGTCGGACCCCACTTTAATGAGTCCATGGTCATGCAGGTATTTGCGGATTTCCACGATGGATTCGCGTCGCAGCACACCGTGCTCCTCTTGAATCTTGCGGCGGGTGTCGCTGTTCTTAATGAACACGCCGACAATCTTGCCACTGGCATGCTTTCCGAGCCTGTATTTTTTGGTTATTGTCTGTTTTATTTCCTTTTTTATCTTTGTGGGGATGGGAATGGGAACCATTGTGTTGGGTGGGTCAATGACATCATGGTCATTTACATCATGGTCATTTACAGCGGGGTCATCGGCCGTCGCAGTAGTCATCGATTCATTGGTATCAGTGTTCTGATTCGTGGCAGCTTGTTTGGCGTGGCTGTTCATTTGAATCTCTCGCAATTTGCGTTGTCGTTCTTGTATCATTGGGTCCAATCCCGCTTGTTGTGTTTCAATTGGGGTTCCAAACAACGGTTTTTTTAGGGTGGTGTTGTGAACATTGCTTTGATTTTGTGTCAGTGGTTGATTGCGATGATACGTGCGATATGTTGGTTTGTTTCCACCGCGCAAGCACCCATACGGCACGTCCTTGAATGCGATTTTATTCAGGGGTTCATTGGATTGAGTTGCAGGTGGTTCAATTGATGGTGCGAATGAATGCCCGGGTTCCAATGAAACTTGATTCGTTGGAGAGAAAATTGCAGGCATTTGCATCATTGAAGGCATTGACATTGGATTTAACATTGGATTTAATTGCAATTCTGGCGGCAATTCAAGCGACACTTCTTGCATCATTTGTTGTGGTTGTAGTTGCATCATTTGTTGTGGTTGTTGTGGTTGTATTTGCATCATTTGTTGTGGTTGTTGTGGTTGTAGTTGCATCATTTGTGGTTGTTGTGGTTGTATTTGCATCATTTGTGGTTGTTGTGGTTGTATTTGCATCATTTGTGGTTGTTGTGGTTGTTGTGGTTGTGCCGAGTTTGGTTTGGGTTTTTTCGGAGTTGACAGTTTGTTTTGTTTGCGTGCCATGAGTTGTTCCAAGTAGTTGGTTGACAGTTTGAACTGGTTTGCTAGGTTGCTGTCATCTGTTTTTGAAGCGCCGCCTTGTTGTTGTTGTTGTTGCTGCTGTTGTTGCTGTTGCCGCGGTGTTTCTTCGTGTCGTTGCTGGTGTTCTTTTATCTTTTTGAGCAAATTTTGTTTCACAGTGCTGAGACGAATGAGGTTGGCGGGTGGTTTCACCTTCTTCTGCCGCTTCAGTGTGGTGTTGTTTGTCCCGCCCCCAGACAAGTTCCCGTGATCAATGACGATTTGTTTTTTCGATGAACTCATGGATCGAATGAATTCAATGATTTAATATATTCTAAAACACAAAATATTTTGGAATATATACCACATAAATCATGCACCAACCAACATGACAGGACATGACTCGATGGTTCATAAATACATGGACACCGATGCGGTATTTCTCTCGTCCTTGCGTTGCTTGACTTCTTCGTTGGATGTAAATAGCGCCATGCCCTTTTCCAAATCGGCATGCGTCAACCGCCGTTTTTCTTTCACAGAACAAAACACGCGCCGGCCGTGCACGATTTTCACGCGTGAAAGCAGCGTCTCCATGTCGCGACCGTAGCACTTGAAGTAGCACATGTTGTCCTGAAACCACGTCAAGCGAACCGGTTCATCCAACCGCCATCCACAATCGTGCACCTTCTTTTCATATATTTTCGCGAGCTGCGCCGGCGTGTAGTCGTCGATTTTGAACCGCCACGTGAACCGCGAATTCAGACCCGGATTGGCGCTGAAAAAACACTCGTTCAAGTCCTTTTCGTACCCGGCGATAATGACCATCAAATCGGACTTGTGGTCGCTCAGCGCTTCGCACAGCGTGTCGATGCACTCCTTGGAAAAGGAGTCGCGCTTGTCGGGGGTGCCCAGCGCGTACGCTTCATCAATGAACAGCACGCCGCCCAAACACTCTTTAATGACGTCCGCCGTTTTAATTGCGGTTTGTCCTAAATACCCGGCAATTAAGTCCGAGCGCGTCACCTTTTTGAACTTACTCTTGCGCAGCACACCCATGCGAGAGAAAATGCTGCCAATCAGCTGGGCAACTTCGGTTTTGCCAGTGCCAGGCGGACCATAGATGACCGTGTGCATGTAGTCGTTGAATGCGCCGCTGCGGGGTTCGCCGCGGGGTTTGGTTTTCTCATGACATTCGCTTCCACCTTCAGTGACGGGCAAATGCAGGCCCTGCAAAAAGTAGATGATTTGGTCCACCACGTTTTCCTTCAGGGCGTCCATACCGACCATGGCGTCAAGTTTGCGCAGCGGCTCCGAAATGCGGTGCAAGGCCTGCATGTTGATGTTGTATTCCACGTTTTCAGCCACGGGATGCTGTTCGGTAAATCGTATCAAGTCCGCGATGCACGCAATTTCGCAGGAAATGTCGACGCGTTCAACGATCAGCTGCTTGGGTGGCGGGGGCTTACCCCGCGGTCCCACAATGTGCGGGCTGTCGAATGATTCAAAACGATACTGATGAAATGAATCCATTGGTTTGAGTTGCGTGTGTTATTTTTGCAGGGTTATTAGATGATGCAATGTGTTTTTTATATTGTTTATATCCATTCAATAACATTTTATCTTTTACAATGTTTTTTCTATTTTCTGCAACCAGCTCTGGGTTTTGGAGTGCGGCCAAACAATCCACTTGTGCGGTTTTGTGGGCGCGTAAAACTCGTGGTGCAATTTAATCGTGTCATCCGTTGCATTCAAATGCTGCCGGATATCGGTCTCGCTGTAATCGCGGCGATGCAGCGACGCACCAAGCGCATCTTCGTATATGATTGCCCAAAAAGCATAGTCATTGGGTTCGAGTTTGCTGAACTGGTCCCGTTTCAACTTAATGCAGTGCTTGAAATCGGGGTTGGCGTTGGCATCGGCGTCGTCGTCGGCGTCATTGAACTCGCATTCTATGGGCGGCAACTTGTGCGCGAGCGTGTGTTTATGGGCTTTTCGTCGCTTAAACGAAAGGCCAGCATAACGCTCGTACTCGGCCAACGTTCGCTTTGGTCCAAAGTCGTAGGGTCCAAAGTCAATGTCCTTTGTCAATCCGTCCATTTCAAATAGCTTGCGATTCCGGAGGTGGGAGCTCGTGTTTTTTTTCCACCATTGGGAGTCGTCGTCCCAGTGCTTGACGCGATTGGTGCGCGTGTACTCGTGCCACAATATCAATTTGTGGGGGTGGAATAAATCATATCCCCAGGTGAACGCCCGAACCGCGATTGAAATCTCTTCTCCGTGAAAATACAATTCCGGGTCATGCGGAACTTCCTTGACAAAGTCGCCGCCGGTGAATGCAAAATGCGCAGAATAAAATCGCGCAGGAATGGGTTCCGTCAAGGTTTTGTGATTGTCCATTGTCGCCGGTAGAAAAAACACGGCGCCTTCGGGTATGAATTTGTCAAAGTTCATTTTGTAGGGGGCCATTGTTCGTTCGGCCGGGTCATTTTTCGGATTGAATGATGGGGCATAGCTGGTCAACAACGGTTTTTCGTGGCCCTTGGACCTCAGCTGATCATACATTGCAATCAATTCTTGGTCCCAGTTTTCAACGAACCGGTGATGCGAGTCCAGTTGCAACGTGTATTCCTCGTCGTCGTATTGCTGCTGCAGCCTGTTCCGGGCCCAACACGCGCCCCTGGACTCTTTGTAGTCAATGTCAATTATTTTGAAACGGGGGTCGTTTGCAAATGCATCCAGATTGTCCCACGCGTCATCGGACGAGTGCTGCCACGCAATTGAAAACACCAAATTATCTGGGAACTTCGCTTTGGATAAACAATCGTTTATGGTCGGTATTAACTCGGGGTCCCGATACGCTGCAATTTGGATAAATATGTGTCCATGCTTCATGTTGGGGGTTTATGATACAATGTGTCCATATGTATTTATGTTGATTGTTTTAAAAAATCAATTTAAACGCAAAAATTGATTTGATTATTAGCCAGTCCAACGACCATCATATCCAATCCGGAACCTCGTGTTTATCAAAACAAATCAACTCCGCTCCGCTCCAACAATGGCACAAATGACACCAGAACAACTCAGTGCCGCAATCAGTGCCGCAATCGGCCAATACGTGGAAGAGCCGTGGGACATGATTGGTTCGTATTTTGAAAATGGACACTTGGAGCGGTTGGTGCGGCACCAGCTGGAATCCTACAACGAATTCATCTCCAATCAAATCGAGCGCACGATTGAGATGTTCAATCCGGTGCACATTGTCTCGGAACAAGACTACGACCGCACGCTGAAAAAACACCGACTGGAACTCGTGGTGGAGTTCAAAAATTTCAACATTTATCGCCCGCAAATACACGAAAACAATGGGGCCACCAAACTCATGTTTCCACAGGAAGCCCGACTGCGAAATTTCACGTACGCGTCGTCCATGACGGTGGACGTGAAAATCCAAATCATTGTGCGCACCGGCAACGAGCTGGAAAACGTGCAGCAGCATCACAAAATGCTGCCGAAAATCCCGATTGGCAAGCTGCCAATCATGCTGAAATCCACCATCTGCGTGCTGAAGCAGTGCCAGCACATGAGCCACCAGGTGACCGGAGAGTGCAAGCACGACGCGGGTGGCTACTTCATCATGCACGGCAGCGAGAAAACGGTGCTGGGGCAGGAGCGCGCAGCCGAGAACCGCGTGTACTGTTTCAACGTGTCCAAGGGCAACACCAAATGGAACTGGTTGGCGGAAATCAAATCTGTCCCGGATTTCAAGTGCATCTCGCCGAAGCAAATCAACATGATGGTTGCAAACAAAAACAACGGGTTCGGGTTCCCGATTTATGTGCAAATCCCGCGCATCAAGCAGCCGGTGCCGCTCTTCGTGGTGTTCAGAGCGCTCGGCATAATAACCGACCGCGGAATATGCGAAATCATATTATTGAATTTGGGAAACGACAAACACGACAAACAAACTGCACTGGAGCGGGTTGCACTGGAAGCGTTGCAGGGCTCCATCATTGACGCCAATTCCGTGCTGACACAGGAGGATGCGCTCAAAATTGTGACGAGCCATGTCATGTTCACTCCCATCAACATGGACAAAGAATCGGGTGCACGAAAGAAGCGCGACTTTGCAGTGGAAATCCTGAAAAACGATTTGTTTCCGCACTGCAGCACCGAAAAACAGCGCTTGTATTTCCTGGGATACATGGCGAAACGATTAATTCACGCGAGCATTGGTTCAGACGCGCATCGCCCGGATGACCGCGATTCATACATGAACAAGCGAGTGGACACGACGGGCACGCTGCTGAACAACCTGTTTCGCAACTACTTCAACAAGCTGGTGAAAGACATGGCCAAGCAAGTGGTGCGTGAAATCAACACGGGTTCGTGGCGGTCAACCGACGACTACTTGAGCATCATCAACAGCACAAACATCTACAAAATCGTGAAATCGTCCACGATTGAAAACGGGCTCAAGCGCGCGCTGTCCACGGGTGATTTCGGAATAAAGAACGTCAGCACGGCAAAGGTGGGCGTGGCCCAGGTGTTGAATCGCCTGACCTACATTTCCAGTTTGAGCCATTTGCGGCGAATCAACACGCCGATTGACAAGAGCGGCAAGCTGATCCCGCCGCGCAAGCTGCACAACACCACGTGGGGGTTTCTGTGCCCGGCAGAGACGCCGGAAGGCGGCAGCGTGGGTGTGGTGAAAAACATCAGCTACATGACGCACGTGACGACCATCAGCAGCTCAGACAACATTCGGGAGCAGATAAAGGCGTTCACGGTGTCGCTGGATGTTGCAACCCACGCCGAAATGCATTCCAACGTCAAGGTGTTTGTGAACGGGGCGTGGATTGGCATCACGCACGACGCGGAGCTGCTGTACAACACGTTCAAGGACAAGAAGACGCGCGGAATCATCAACATCTACACGTCGGTGGTGTTCAATTACAAGACGCAGGAAATCCGCATATGCACGGATGCGGGGCGCATCACGCGCCCGGTGCTGCGCGTGAATCGGCAGACCGGGGGGCTTTTCATCACCCGTGAAATCATTCAGCGGCTCAGAAACAAGGAGCTGGGTTGGGACGATTTGCTGACGGATTTAAAAATTGATAATGCGGTCGTGGAATACATCGACCCCGAGGAGCAGAGCTACTGCATGATTGCCATGAAGCCGTCCGACCTGTACTTGCCCCGCGACGATGCGTTCAAATACAAGTACACGCACTGCGAGATTCATCCCAGCACCATATTCGGCGTGATTGCGTCCTGCATCCCGTTCCCGGAGCACAACCAGTCGCCCAGGAACACGTATCAGTCGGCCATGGCCAAGCAAGCGATGGGCATGTACGTGACCAATTTCGACAAGCGCATGGACAAGACGGCGTACGTCATGACGTATCCGGCGCGTCCGCTGGTGGACACGCGCGTCATGGGCATGATCAAGCTGGACAAGATTCCGTCGGGTGGGCCCGTCATTGTGGCAATCATGACGCACACGGGCTACAATCAGGAGGACAGCGTGCTGATGAACCAGGGCTCCATCGACCGCGGCCTGTTTCAGACGGTCATTTACCACACCGAGAAGGACGAGGACAAGAAGATCAACGGCGACGAGGAGGTGCGGTGCAAGCCGGACCCCGCCAAAACGAAGGGCATGAAGTTCGGAAATTACGAAAAAGTGAATGCCAAGGGCGTCATGCCGGAAAACACGCTGGTGGAGAACCGCGACATCATCATCGCAAAAGTGGTCCCCATCAATCGGAACGACCCCACGAAGGTGCTGAAGTTCGAGGACCAGAGTCGCGCGTATCGCACGCAGGAGGAGTCCTACATCGACCGCAACTTCTTGGAGCGGAACGGGGAGGGCTACTGCATTTGCAAGGTGAAGGTGCGCACGCTGCGCAAGCCGGTCATCGGGGACAAGTTCAGCTCCCGGCACGGGCAGAAGGGGACGTTGGGCAACATCATTCCGGAGCGCGACATGCCGTTCACGGCAGAGGGGCTGCGCCCGGACATCATCATCAACCCGCACGCCATTCCGTCGCGCATGACGATTGGGCAGCTGAAGGAGACGCTGCTCGGCATGGTTTTGGTGGAGCTGGGACTGTTCGGCGACGGCACGTCGTTTGGCGAGCTCGACATTGAAACCATTCGCAAAGAGCTGATGAAGTTGGGCTACGAGTGCAACGGCAACCAGCTCATGTACAACGGGTTGACGGGAGAACAGATTGAAACCAGCGTGTTCATTGGGCCGGCATTTTACCAGCGGCTGAAGCACATGGTGAACGACAAGCAGCACAGCCGGTCGATTGGGCCGATGGTGAATTTGACGCGGCAGCCGGCGGAGGGGCGCAGCCGCGATGGTGGGCACCGGTTTGGTGAAATGGAGCGCGACAGCATGGTTGCGCACGGAGCGTGCCGATTCACGCGTGGGCGCATGTATGATTCATCGGACAAGTACCAGGTGTTCGTGTGCAAATGTTGCGGCATGATTGCGGCCGTGAATGACAAGATGGGCATACACTGCTGCCACATGTGCGACAACCGCACGGAATTCGCGTATGTGGAAATTCCGTACGCGTGCAAGCTGCTGTTTCAAGAGCTGCAGACCATGAACATTGCCCCGCGCATCATGACAGAATGACCGAATGACCGAATGACCGAATGACCGAATGACCGAATATGACCGAATTACCGAATGACAGAATGACCGAATATGACAGAATGACAGAATGATTTAGTGAATTTGATGTAAAATTATTTTTTATGCCATTCCATCGAGATTTTGATTGGTATTTCATGAATTTATTATGAATTTATTATATCAATTCATTATATCAAACAACCTCAAATAAAGTATAATACAATTATAAAGCAAGCATGGCATCAAATGTATCAATTGGCTACAGTTCTGCTTTAGATGGCGTGACCCGCAATCCGAATTCGTTTGTGTCTCCTGTTGGGAAACCCAGCAATTTGGGTGGCGGCTACAACGGGTATTCTCCCGCTCTGTTGGGCGGTGGTGCGGGCATAGACGGCGGAAGCGGCATGGATGGTAGCACTGGACGCAGCATGACTCGCGTTATATTAAGGCAAGCATGGAACGGGCAGTACGGTTCGGGAGAAGTGAATGGTCGCAAGCCCGCGTGCACCCCTTTTCGCTTGGTGACCAATTCAGGTGATTATTTGAGTCGACAGACCTATGTGTCTGGTGGCCCCAATCAAGTGTCCGGCAGAATTCGCAGTTCTGCTTATGGTTCATGGCAGGTGGTTGCCGGACACGTCCAAGCGACCAACGACGGCACGGGCATTCCTTCGTCCACATGCAACGTGAAATACGTGTATGATGGGTCGGATTACACCATATTTAAGAAGAACCAGGCCATCAACCGCACCTACAATGATTTATCATTCGGCGGAGATCAAAGCAACGCCTCTCAGAGCGCATGGCGCAGCGTGCGCCGATTTTAATGCAATTGCAATGCAATTATTAGGTTGTGATTCGAGAGAAAATTATATTAATTGTGTGCAACAATTCATATAACTGTATTATATACTGTATTATATAAACACAAGTTCAAATTTGTGCAATGGTCAAATTGATTTACAATTTACCCATAAAGGCGGGGTTCAACGGCCCGCCGGATCAAGGCATACTAATTAAGCAGGCCGACAACAACGCAGTGCTGTCCAGCTCGTCGGCCATGCCGTCGAAGTATTACCCGAGTGATGGTGGCAATGAATTTGCAATGGGTCGATCCGTTTACGTGCGCACCTTGGGCGGTGCAAACTACGCCAGTCCCGCGAACAGCGCATATTGCCAAGGCGGTTTTAAAAAGTGGGCCAGCCAGAACCACGACACCGAGCTCTACATTGAGAGAAAGCGCAACAATGCGATCGGACAGTCGTCCATCAACGCCAACGGCGTGCCGCTTTCATTTAGGAGCAATGACCAAACCATACGATACACCCGACTGCAGCAATGTCGCGCGGGTGGCTGCACTGCGCCGCGCAAAAAGGGTGCGCTGAACAGCGGATTTCAATCGGGCGGAGGGTCTGTATTGACCACCACCGGAGGCAACCGACAAATCGTGGTAGGGTCAACTATTGTCGCTGCGTATCAATGAAACAACGCAATTTACTCAATTTACTTAAAAATTGAATTAAATATATCAACATCATTTAACAATTAGAAATCCGAATCGCGTAATCGAACCGAACCGAACCGAACCGAACACATGACAGCCGCCGCCGCATCTGCCGCCATTTTATCTGGAAATGCAAGTGGCACCATAACCACCATTTACAAGTCGCGCACCAACCTCCTGACGTTGTTGAAAACACAGGGGTATGATGTGAGTCAGTACGACAATTTCGGCATGAACGAAGTGCATGCCATGAACTCGAACAAGCAGCTGGACATGCTGGTGGTCAAAGAGTCGGGGCAGAAGGCGTATGTGAAATACCATTTGGGAAAACCCTTGCGCCGGGACAACATTGTGGAATGCGTGGATGATTTGTACAATTTAGAAAAAACGCTTGCAAAACAGGATTCGCTGATCATTGTCATGAAAGGCGAGATGAATGACACCAACGTGTCGGTGTTGAATCAAATCTGGGAACAGGATGGCATTCACATTGTCATATTCAGCCTGGACCGGTTGCAGTTCAACATACTTGAACACAGCTACGTTCCAAAGCACACCATCCTGACAGAAGAAGAGACGCAGGCCATGATGATGCGATACAACGTGTCTCACATGGACATGTTGCCGAACATTTCACGGTACGACCCGGTTGCCATGGCGATTGGAATGCGACCGGGGCAAGTGTGTCTCATCGACCGGTTCAGCAAAACTGCAGTCAGAACCCCGTATTATCGGGTTTGCACCACAAAGTAGCCGGCGCAACAAACCCGAGACAATAAAATATGTGTTTATAATAATATATTTTAAACACAGTTCAATAATACATTTTTTTTATTTTCAGCATGGATAAAGATGAATTGATGGATATACATGCTCAATTTCACTTGATCATGGAAGATTATCCCACAGTGTATGCACAGTTTAAGCTTAACCCGAGTCTTCCAAGTGCAATGAGCGAGCATGACAAACTGGAATCGGATTTGACGTTGCTTTATCGACGAATGTTTGTGTCTCAGGCAGCGTTGGACAAGCAACTGGAAGAGTATGAAACCACAATGAATGCACTAACAATTCAGAATGCAAAATTGAACACAGCGCTTGCAAACCAAGAGAGAAGTTTAGCTTCCCTTAAAACAATGCCACCCATGCCGGTCAGAGAATCATTTCTAACCATAACCGGTGCATCGGGAGACCCTCCTCCTCCCACCCCGAATCAGATTTCCATGGTTAGGCATGCCAACACCATTAAAAATTCCGTCTATTATTACAGCATCGCGCGCATCATTTATTTGGTGGTGGGAATAAGCGTAGTGTCTTATTTCATTTTTCAAACAATTGGCGCTCCGGAATCCACAATTTTAGCTGATGTAAAAATGAAAGCGGACCAATTAAAGAACCAGGTAATTCAACCAACGTTGCCTTCGGAATACAATCCAACCCCATAAATAAACAAATAAATAAATAATAATGGTGAAATATATTACCACCAATTTCTCTCGCCCTCGTTCTCGCAAATGTCAAACCTGGTCACCAATTATCAATCCGAATACACCGACGAAACATTGACTGCTCAGAATGAAATGACCATCCTGATGCGCCGGTCAAACATGTATGAATTTATTTTCTTGTTCATCATTGCACTAATTGTCTTGGTAATAACCATTCGAAATCTCACATCCGACACGACAACCACTGCCGGATACGTGGTTTGTTGCATCATTCTTGCCGTGTTTTTCATTGCAATCATTGCATACGTCATGCAACGAATTGGCGCCATGTCTCAACCTTGGCAAACGTATGGTGGCGGTGGCGGCGGTTCCAACGACACTGGACCCGTTATTCGCATTCATTATGTGTGATGTGTGAACAACATGCAAAAATATAATATAATTATTATATAGTGAACCTAACCACGATATAATCATTGCGGATTTGACATTGGATGATGCAAGCAGCCACGTCGACATCGCCAGCGGGCGATTTAGTGAAAAGCCAAACCAATCTCGCGACGTTGAACCAACTGGTCTCAAAATACAATCAATTGTATAAAACCTATTTGCAACAGGTGGAAGCCGAAATGAGCAAACGGGATAAACGAAATTATCCGTACAACATAAAAAATCCGAATGAAATCAAAAACGCGTTGACACCGGCCACACCGTTTCCATCGAATGGAACCGAAGACACGTGTTTCAAATCATGCGTTGACACCACGGATTGCGTGTATGCCTTGTATTCCAATTCAGGGTGCAGCATTGACTGCAACCCGAACAAGTGTTTGCTGTATGGTGCGAAAGCAGACGGCATTGTGCGGGTTGATGAGCTGCCAACCAATTTGCCGACATGTCCCGCGTCGGGAGACACCGACGCATGGTGCAAAACGTTCAATCACCCGGCCACGAACGCAATCATTCCGGTGCTCGTGCTAAGAACCGGGGGCGCCGATTGGCGCACTCTGGCAATGCAAATGCCGAAAAGCATGGCGAATGCCGCGGATGCCCCAATGTCGGTGGACCTGACCACGAACGTGCAGACGTGGGGGCCGGACGCCCAATTTTCCGACGTGAATACTGCCCCTGACAATGAAATCTCGTTGCAGTTTCGTTTTTTTGCAGAGTATTGGTTGAATGCATACGGCTTGATGTCTGGAAACACGCCCGTCATGGCTGGACAAGGAATAATCGGCACGTTTGCATTTGCAAAACTGACAAAGGTGGGAACTTCTGACCCGACGAATGCCGATGGAAGCATGTCATATGTTGGAACCTTTGGCGGTCAAATCATGTTTTGGAACAGTGAAACCCCGTCCACAGGGGGGACGGAAGCCGGGCTAAAAACCGCAGCCGCGCTGGCTTCCACTTCCGAATCGGCCAAGTTCAATTACAACTATTCCGCATTTCAAAAGCCCGTGTGGAAGGTTGATGAAAACATGAATGCCATGAGCGGCCAAGTTCCGCCGCAATTGGCGGGAATGTCCATTCCAAGCTGGCAGTTCCTGGGGGTGCAGGATTCCGCGCAAGCGTGCCAGCGCGCTGCAACCGATGACCCTTCTCACGTGTACGCCCTGACCACTTATTACAATGCATCATACAACAACCCCAAAAATGGAAACAGCGTGTTTGCAAGAGCGTGCTACGGGCACGTTGCAGGCGCGCCAACAAACACCGTTTCGTCCTCCAAAGAAGACGACGTTCAAACCATGACGCCGCCACATGGATACACGAAATTGGGCGGGAAAACAGGCATATCCATTCTGAAAAAAATGTATGATTTGAATCAACAAATTATGGCACTAACTGAATCGTTGAAAATCTCACAAAGCCCGAGTCCGAGTCCGAGTCCGAGTCCGTCCAGCAAAGAAGGTTTCACTCAAAAAGACGACGCAGATGTCAATACCGCAGATGACGACACCGCAGATGCCAATGCCAATGGCGATGATGGTCTGTCCAAATTGACCAAAAAACTGGAAATCGATGCAACCAAACTCAATGAGAAGATTCAGTTTCAAATGAAATTGGAAGGGGATGCACGAAATGCAGAACGTTTACTGTTGTACTCCCGAATCAAGTTTGGCGTGGCGGTCGTGCTGGGACTGTTTTTGGCCTACTTGGCATACAAGTTTTTGACATCGGATGAACTGCCAAGCACAATTCAAAACGAACTGAGTCCGACATCGTCCTCCTCGTCCTCCTCGTCCACTGGTTTAGATGATTCAAATTACGATTTAGAATGAGAGAATGAGCCCATCATGCCAATTAAAATTCAAATAAATAATATATTTGTATTGTAATAATAAAGGAATGAAATCTACCCCCATTAACGTGGAAGCTGTGCCCAACTCCCCAAATGAAACGCAGTATCTTGACTTGTCTGAAAAAGAATACAACCGAATGATAAGTCAGCAGATGATGTATCACAAGGTCATGATGGAGGATCTCATGAAATTGGCAACCGAAACTGAAACGGGGTCGGGGGCGGGATCAAATTCGTCATTGCAAATGCAAGACCAAATGCAACGCCAAATGAGTCTGGTTGCAGGATTAGGAAACACGGTTGAAACAATGAATACATCCAACCAACAGTTGTTGGAGTTGGCAAACAAAAAATCGAAGCAAGGTGGTCAAAACGCACAGACTGCATCAACGTTAAGTGCAAAGATGGATGCAATCAATGCGAATCTGAACAATGATGTCATGGCGTATGATGCACTCACACGGGAAGGATTTTCTAATCACTCCAACCCCAACCACAACATGAAGGCTGCATTAGACAACAGTGCGATTGTGCTTGAAAGTCAGAAATATGCGCTTGCATTGTTTGGGGCAGTTTCGATTTATTTGTTGTACAAAACTGTTAAATATTTGTGAAATATATGTGATCGTTGTCAAAAAATAAAATAAGTTATTATAACAATACACTCATAATAACATTGTAAACGACGCGAATCGAATGGCAACAACCCATACTTCTTCAGCAGACACATTAAGCATGTCTCAACAACAGATGTTGGCGAGCATTCAGAGTTTGCAGGACAAGCAAAAAGATTTGATGCACCAATACGCATCTGCAACAAACCCGGCCGACCAGAAAAGAATTGCAAATGAGATGGATAAAAATGAGACGATTCGGTCAAACTTGTTGAAGTCCATCGGGTCTGTGTCCGTGGTTTCCAATCAACTCGTTGCCAACAAAACGGATGAATCGAACAATCGGAAACTATTGCTGAAAGTGGCAAACGAAGAACTGGATGCCGCTCGCAGTGCAATGGAGGAAACGACCCAGAACCAGATTGAAAAAAAGCGCATGATTGAATTGAACACGTATTATGGAAAACGCTTCATGGCTCAGGCTGGTGTCATGAAAATTTTCATTTACATGTGCGTTCCGGTTTTGATTTTGGCGGTTTTAGCAAACATGGGATTTTTGCCCAATTACATTGCTGGGTTTTTGATCATTGCGGCCATTGTGGTTGGAATCATTTACATTTATGGCGCGATGCATGACATCAACCGACGCGATGAAATGAATTTCGATGAATACAAATGGGAGTTTGATCCGTCGCGGGTCGGGACCATTGTTAATCCGCATCGGCACCACAAAAAGAAGGACTCTGCGGCCACTGGTGCGGCGGCGGGATGCACAAACGATGCGTGTTGCTCGTCCGACACCCAGTGGAACCCCAGCACAAATAAGTGCGATGTTCAGGGCGATAAATCGGCCGTAAAAGGCACTTCGCACAAGACGGGTAAAGCGGCATCAATTGGCGACACTGCTGCATCAGCATCAGCATTGTTGGGTGATTTGGCATCGGGATCGGCATCGGGATCGGGATCGGGATCGGGACCCACATCCAACCCTTAAACAATGTTCAAACAAACAAAAGCATTCAAAAGGGCAAATACTGCATGACCGAATTATCGTATGCGGTCACTTTGAACGCGTCATTGTATCCTTCAACGTACACAGTGTCCCCGTTGTACACGTTGTCGCACCCGTATTCGTTTGTGCAGCTGCGCCCCTTGACCGAAATGGGCAGCTTGATGAAATTGCTCTTCTCGCTGATGGTGTAGAACTGCCACTTGTCGCGGTTTCGGAACAGCGGCCGGCCCATCAGGGGCAAAATCGTTTCGGGACCGTTGATGCGCGTCAAAATCCCCACTTGGCGATACGCTGCATTCCCGGTTCCTTGCGTGCTGACGTTGATTGGTATAGCAACGGGCCCGCGAATGTCCATGCTGCGATCATCTCGCAGCGGCGGCACGTACGGATTCAGAAGAACGTCTTCTTGCGCATTCGACACACCGTAATTGGCTCTTGACTGAAACATGGACGGATTCGATTCACGATGCAGGTGCAAATGACGCGATTCAGAAGAAGCAGAAGAAGAAGAAGAAGAAGACGGCGCCTTCGTGAAGAAATACACGACAATCAACGTGAATGCAATTGCTAAAACCGTGAACGACACATTTTCAATGCAGAACACGCCTGGCGGACAACGTCGTGCAACCATTTTTTCAATTAAATTATATGAATTTTGCTGTATATAATTTAAATATATTAAAACGATTTTGATTTGTGTGTCGCTTCGCTTCTAGGATGATGCATTGGCATTCGCGTTGGTGTCCGAGCTGCTCAGTCCAATTTTACCGAGCAGTCCGTCAATCCCCTTCATGTTGAATTTATCCAGGAATCTCTCGGCCGTCTCGAGGAAGGGCTGCATCGTCTTCATGTTGTCCATGAGAATCTTTTGCTGCTTCATGACTTCTTCGGTTTGTGAGCTCATGCCGCCGATCTTCTGCAGATTGTCGTGCGCTTGTTCAATGCTCTTGGACGAACTTGCAAACGGGGCGGAATCGGCGACCTCGTCGTCATCGTCGTCATCGTTGTTGAATTTGGCTGGGGCAAGCTTTCCGTTCATGCCTTCCTTCTTCTTCTTATCTGTATTTGATCCCTTGTTGGTGGGATTGGGTGATGGCTTGGCACTGGGACTGGGGCTGGGGGCCGCACTGGTTTCATCCTTATTGGCATCCTTCTTGGCATCCTCCTTCTTCTTGGCATGCATCTTGACGGCAACCTTGGCGACATCCGCAGCAGGATCCGGATTTTCCATGCCTTCTTTTGAACTGCTCCTAAAATAATTCACCTTTGACACCATGAGAAAGTTTGTTGCCAAAATGGAAATCAAAAACACGATGACCATATTTTTGGTGAAGAATGTGCTTAAATATGCAACAATGGCGAAAAACACAACCGCTTCAAAATTGCCCATCATCAAGTAGCCCAGCACATTCACAAATGCGATGACGAGCATGATGTAAAGCACATTCTTGTCGGTTGCCATGGTTGCGGCACTTGATTCAACGGATTTGAATCCGTTCGTGAACGAACGAGAGATGCTTCTTAAATTCGAGTTCATATTTATACAGTAATGTATTATGTATTTGAAATATATATTATATATAAACAAAATATATTTCACACACACACCAAATGTAGAAATGCAAAATGTAATAAAGATTTGGTTGCACATTGATTATACAATTCATGAAAGAACCATTGCAATTGGGTGTGTGTGAATTTTATAACCCACATTTGCATGGACCGTGCGACCCCCGCATTGCAGACCACCTGTTATTCATGTCTGACATTGCGTTGTCCGATTTCTATGACAATAGCTACGCTGAACTCATTGCATCGTATCCGCATCCGATTCGGCACTACACCGGCAATATTCGGGCATACGATGCCATTGTTAGTCGTCCCAACAAATATCCGTCGCTTGACATCGTGCAGCCAATCATGATGGACCCGGGGGGAGAATGCGTGGCAATCATCAAAACGTTCTGGATTCGGCTGGTTCAACGTCGATGGAAACGCATTTTCGCGGAGCGACGCGCACGGTTGGCACGTTTGATGAAGCCTTACGGGCTCATGATGAGAGAATGTGGAATGAAATAACGTGGAATGAAATAAACTTTTAGAACGTTGACATGTCCATGACTGCATCTGAATCCGAAGAGGAATCTGAATCTTCTGAATCTTCTGAATCTTCTGAATCGGAATCTGAAGAGGAATCCGACGAATAAACGATGGCTTCGTCTTTTTCCAACGGATCTTCCGATTCCGATTCTGATTCTGATTCTGAATCATCCGAATCCGAATCATCATCCGACCAGCGCAACTCTTCTAAAGCCGTGGTTTCATTGCGCATGTCGTTTATTTCAGACTGAATGCATTTCATATTGTGTTTTGTTTGATGCGGGTTGTCTTGAAAGGCATCGCAATAATCACACAGGGACACCAAATGATTCAACACCAGGTGTTTTTCCTGCAATATCTCTCGACATGTGTGTTTGTATTTTCGAAAAACATCGACAAGCAGTCGGTTTGTTCGCATGGCTGCGTGAATGCGCGCCGCATTTTTGAAGATATCGTGCGTTATATTTTCAATTTTTTGCATCTTTTCAAGTTCCGCAATATCGTCGTTGGCAACATCGCAGCCGTTGCACGATAATCCGTGCGGAGATTGTGCCGTCATCGTCATCCTTTGAAACCTGGATAGTGCAATAAATCGAAGTTTCCTATTATATAAAATATTGGATATAAATATATTAAGCACAACGCAACAAATAACACATCCGTCTTCCACAACAATCAAACGACTGCAAAGACATGACGACAATTGAAGACATTTCCGCGGAAGAGGCGTTGATGCGAAAGGAATCAAATGACACGAAGGAAACAAAGGAATCAAAGGAAACAAAGGAATCAAAGGACCCGAAGGAAGTCAAGGACTTGCTGCTTGCTGAAAGCAATGACAGGTACGTGCTTTTTCCAATCAAGGACAACGACATATGGAACATGTATAAAAAACAGGTGGACTGTTTTTGGCGCGCAGAAGAGATTGACTTGTCGCACGACGCTCCGCACTGGAACAACGCGCTCAACGACGACGAGCGCTACTTCATTTCCATGATTCTCGCTTTTTTTGCGGCGAGCGACGGCATCGTGCTGGAAAACCTGGCAATGCGATTCATGACGGACGTGCAGCTGGCGGAAGCCCGCGCCTTTTACGGGTTTCAAATTGCCATGGAAAACATTCATTCGCAGGTGTACAGCATGCTGATTGACAGCTACATCAAGGATGAAGCCCGTCGCAATCAGCTGTTTCACGCGATGGACCAGTTTCCGTGCATCAAGAAGAAGGCGGAATGGGCGCAGCGCTGGATCCACGACAAGCGCAGCTCGTTTCAGACGCGCCTCATTGCCTTTGCCTGCGTCGAAGGCATCTTCTTTTCCGGCGCGTTCTGCTCCATCTTCTGGCTCAAGAAGCGCGGATTGCTGCCGGGGCTCACGTTCAGCAACGAGCTCATTTCGCGCGACGAAGCGCTGCACACGGAGTTTGCGGTGCTGCTTTATAACAAGCTCAGCAAGCGCACGCAGAAGGCGCGCGTGGCGGAAATCGTGCGCGAGGCGGTCGCCATTGAGAGCGAGTTCATTTGCGAGGCGCTGCCGTGCCGCCTGATCGGCATGAACGCCAAGCTGATGACGCAGTACATTGAGTTCGTCGCAGACCGGCTCATGGTGCAGCTCGGCTACGACAAGCTCTACGGTTCCGCAAACCCCTTCGATTTCATGGAGATGATCAGCCTGCCGTCCGTGTGCAACTTCTTCGAAAAGAAGGTCAGCGAATACGCGCTGGCCGAGAAAACCAAAACCGACGACATATTTGACATGAATGCTTCGTTTTGATTACTACACGATTCAAATTTCATAGGTATAATGAATGACTTCCCAGTCATAATCTTTATAATCCCCCCTGTGATATATTGATGGTGTGTGGTTTGCATTCAAATCTTCAATATTTTTTAGTCTATACCGCTCCACATCATAAATGACCGTGGTTTCACCAACCGTCATGTAAATGTGCATCAGGTCATCGTCAACCACCGGCCAAGCCCCCGCCGCCAACATGCTTTTCCTGTTTGGCAAACGACTGAAATTGGCCAATGTGTATTGTATTCCATATTTACATGTATGACTGTCATCAAAATGCACGCGAGAGAAGCTAACCATTTTTCGATAAACGAATTTCTCCAAAAATTTATACTTTTCAAAATCGATGAGTTTAATGAATTTCCCTTCATGCAACCGATATTTTTTGAGGATTTTCGTGTAAATGTGTATGATGATGTCGTCCGGCAAGTTCTCGATTGTGGCGATTGTGGCGATTGTGTCGGTTGTGTCGGTCATGTCAATCTCTTGGTCCATGTTCCTTCTAATAACACTAACAACATTAAGTTTAGGTTAAATTTTTAAATTATTATCAAATGCATCATTAAAATGCATCATTAAATGCATCATTGCACGGTTGAAATCAGGGCAGATGCTGCGTCCATGATTTGGTCCTGCAACAATGCAATGACTGTGAACACAACAAACAACACGGCCGTTTTCATGGTCAGTGCGCGGTCGTAAATGACGCAGGCAATCCACGTCAAAAATGCCAACCAGTACACAAGTTTGACGTAGTATTCAATGCCATTAATGGCTTTGATAACTTGACCGGTGAAGTGTATTTTGCGTTCCGACAAGTTCATTTGGTTTTTTTCATCATCGGCTTCATCTGCAATTTGTGCTGACCGGTCGCTTGCAATTTCAATGCTTGTTTTCAAGGTGTCGATGGTGCTTGTGGTTTGCGAAAGCATGTCAAGTTTACCAGTCATGTCCTTGACCCAATCATTGAATTGCTTCGTCATTTGTTTTTTCTCGTCCTCACCATTTTTTGTATAACGGATCATTAGTTCTTTGTTGGCGCCATTTTGCCCTTTGGAAGCGACCAAATAATTCTTGAGCGCGGTGTCCACCGTTTGTGGCGCCTGTTTCTGTGTCATGACTGCAGCATTGTAGTTGTTTCGCGCGTCAGTGATTTGTTGGGTTTTATAACAGTCGGTCCCCTTTGCGCATGCCAAGTTTGCATTGTTTATCGTTTGCGTCATTTGAGCCATGAGCTGCATCTGTTGCAGCTGCGCGGCTTGCGAAGATGCGGCAGCTGAATCAGTCATATGATATTTGATTTGACGCGAATTTATGTATATGTATTATATTTATCAAATAAAAAAATATAATGCATTTTCATCATCTCATTGTTGCATCTGACATTGTTTATTGTTTTTTGGTGTTCATTGTTCATTGTTCATCGACTTCTTGTGCATCGTCGTCTTCCTCATAAACGATGGCCACATTGCGCCATGCGCCGTTTGTGTATTTTCCGAACTTCTTGTCCATGTATTCGTAAAGCTCGGAACCCTTTGGCACATCTCGACCGTGTCCGCGCACGTACCACTGTTTGAATGTCTCGTAGAGTTCAGTCTTCTTAATACCGCGGCCTCCTTGCTGCATCTTAATCTTGTCGCGTGCAAATTCTGCCAAGTAGTCTTGGCCTAGACGGTATTTCTGACTGCTGGCGGCGACCATGCCGCACGGTTTCACCAGGCCGTTTGTCTTGAAGACGTGTTCCACGAGCATGGCCATGAAGGTGGGCGCCCAACGCTTCAGCTTCTCGTCCAGCATGCGGTCGATCTTGAACTGGTACGGGTTGTCCACGTCGCCCTGGGGATTTGGCTCGTCGCAGAACTTGGACATGAAATCCACTTTCTGAATGCGGCGCCACGTGCCGTCGTCGTTGCTCTTGATTTCAAACATGGTGTTCGTGCACACCACCAGCTTGAACTGCGGCACAAAGGTGATCATGTCCTTGTAGAGGGCCCGCCCCTGCAGCGGGTCGCCGGCAGACACCTCCTTCAACACACCCTCATTGATTTGGTCGCCCTTGGAAGGCTCCTGCATGACGGCGTATCGGATGCCCATGAGCTGCGCAATTTCAGACGACGTGCCGCCAATGCCGTTTCGCTTGTTTGTGATGAGCGTGATGGGGACGGTTGCCTTGTATTCGCCGAAACAGCGCGACATGAGTTCGGTCAACTTGGATTTGCCGTTGCTGCCCGCGCCCACGTAAATCTGAAACGTTTGCTCGCGATTGATGCCGATCAAGCACGACGCCAGGTGGTCCCACATGTAGCTGCGCAGCTCCTCAATGGGGAAGAGTTGCGCCATGAAGTCGTCGATTTCGGCAATGACGGCGGCGTGTTTTGCGCGGTCCAGTGGCACGTAGTCAATGTTGGTGCACTTGCTGATGTTGTCGTCGGGCTGACCACGGCGGAAGCGCTTCTCGGTGAAATCAATGACCCCGTTGCTGTAACACATCAGGTGCGCATTGGTGTCGAGCGTGTCCACGAAGTTCTTGTCGTAAAACAGCTCGCGCGCCTCCTTCATGATGTTGTTCTTGAAGGTGGTGGTTTTCAGACGCATGCAAATCTCCGTGAATTTTTCAGCGCGGACGCTCTTCTCCTTCCACTCTTCGCTGCCGGGGTCTTCCTGATTCATTTGCGCGGTGTTTTCGATTTGTCGGCTGTGATACATGGTGTAAATGTCCTTGGAAATCATGAGCCGCAACGCATTGCCGGAATCGCACTCCTCCCAGCGCTGACCGTTGAACGAAAACCAGGCGTTGTTTTTGATGCTCACGCACACAAACTTGTCCTTGGCATAGTTGAACACCACTTGAGCCAAATCAACGTCGGTCGCCTCTTTGGTTTTCATGGTCTCTTCCATGTAATACTCGTTCGTCTTGCGCCGAATGTCGTCATACGCTTCGCGTGCATCCGTCTTGGCCCAAAACATGATGGACCGCTTCGTCAGGCACCGGCCATCCGCGGGCGTGTTCATTCCAAACTGCTGCCACTTGTCGTAGAACTCGATGATCATGCTGTAAGCAAACTTGGTGGACTTGGCACTGAATGCCATCCATGCGAGAAAGAGGTGCGGACTCGTGTTGCGCAGCGCCCAACCCACGCGAATCCACTTGGGTTCGGAGTCATAATACGTTGCAGGCAAACACATGGTGTACTCGTGCGTTTCGCGGAGTTCATACACCCTTGTGTCAAGCGACGAATACATTTGCTCGATGGCCGCATTCAACTTGGCCTCGTCCGTGATGTCCGACAGTTGAATGATTTCCACGTGTGGCGGCTGGAACATGATTTTCTTCTCGCCAGCGCCATCTGCAACTCCGGTCGCGGTTGAAGCCGCCGCCGCTCCTCCTCCTCCTCCAGCCTTGACGCGACGCTGTTTGGGGCCCGCGATTGTCTGTTTCACGGCCTCGTGCTCGGCCTTGACTGCGTCCGCAATCTCAAATCCCGCATGATATGCGTACTGCGCAGTCAACAACTGGAAATTCACGCGCACGTCAAACATGGACACGCTGCGTTCGTGAAATCCCAGCGTGCACTCTTCGTCCAAACTCATGACGTACCAGTATTTCAGCACGTAGGCTTGATGACCCGGCTTGCGAGAACCGTAGAGTTGCCAATTCGTGGTGCCGCGCACGATGCCTTCGTCCAGCACGTCTTCCCACGAATTTGTGAGAGGCAGGTCGCCCCAAATGCTGGGCATCTGAGCGAGCAAACGCTTGCGCAGCATGATTTGCAGCGCACGGTCCATCTTCATGCCAATCAAAACGTGCAACCCGTCCTTGGTCGTGTCTTCCAACAAATTCACATCCGGTTTTTCAAACACGAAAATGGGCAACAGTGTCCCGGGGGACAGCACCACCATGTCGGACAACTGGTCAATGATGGTTTCAACCACTCCGGCGATGTGTTCCTTCGTGTGTTGACGCGTCTCGATTGCTGGGTCATAGCGTTCGTCAATATCAATCAGCCCAGGACCGTTGTCGACCAGCTGACGCTCGGTCAAGTATTCCTGGCGTCCTTGCAGAAACACATGGTCCGTGTATCTTCTGTAAAACTCACCGATGTCTTCTGAAGGCACAGTGTATGTGCCACCCGATATTCCCAATTTTTCGCTGCCAATGCGCGTGTGCGTGTGTTGCTCGCCCTTCTTTGAATACCTCTGCTTGATGAACGCGTCAAATGGAGTTTGCTGCTTCGATTTTGTTGCCATTGATTTGTGTTTCCTTGGGTGGGTTTGTTGATACATTTTGTCAACATTTTTTTATTTCAATTTTTCCCTTAATGTTGTAAAAAATCGAATCCCTGTGAAATGGCACAATTCATTTCGCCCGAAAATGTTTTATTTAAAAACAGACATAAAACATAATTTGTATGAATAACATGCATCCCAGCCCCGTACCCCTACAGCACCAACGCACCAACGCACCAAAACATGAACCCTTCTCAGCCCCCGGTTTTCATCGCCAAAGAGACAACCATGCGACTCTTGAAAGACATTCGTGAAATGATGACCGTTCAGGAAGAGGGCATTTTTTACAAACACAGTGAAACCGACATGTTGTGCGGATATGCGTTGATCATTGGTCCCGAAGGGTCCATTTATGACGGCGGCTATTACTTTTACAAATTCAAATTCCCCGCGGATTATCCGCACTCTCCGCCGGTGGTGGAGTTTTTGACAAATGACGGCGAAACTCGCATGCACCCCAACATGTATAAAAATAGGAAGATGTGTGTCAGCATTTTGAACAGTTGGCGCGGCGAACAGTGGACCGGGTGCCAGACCATCAAATCTGTGCTCATGACGGTCATGTCGTTGCTGGACGACAAGCCGATGCTTCACGAACCCGGCATCACCCGACAAAATCCGGATTATGAATCATATCATCGAATCATTCAATACAAAAATTATCAGCACAACATGCTACACTTGTTGCAGTCGATGTCCGCATTTAAACAAGTCATTGCCGACATTGAATTTCACGAGCAGTTTTACGAGCACATGTGTGCCTCATTTCGCAAGTCGCATTCGCGATATTCTGCCGCCATAGATGCCTTGCTTTTGAAGTATCCGCAGCCGGAACTCTTGCGCACCACGCAAGTCTATCAAATGAACGTGGTTGTCAATTACACCGCGGTTAAAACCGCGTTTGATATCGCGGCAAAACGGCTGGATTGCTGTCTGATTGTTGATTGCTGATTGATGCGGTTTGTTGTAATTTAACCAAAAAATTGAATTAAACAATATCGCATTAATTTATATCAACAATCGGGACCACTCAATTATTCAATGCACTTTTGCACCGAATGTGGCAACATGTATTACATTCGTCTTACGGAAACCGACGGAATCATTTATTACTGTCGCAATTGCGGCAACGAAGATGACACCATCACGATTGACAACGTGGTGGTGTCAAACACCTCTTTCAAATCAGGGACAAGCCAGTATTCCCACGTCGTCAACAAATACACCAAGCTGGACCCCACGCTGCCGCGCATAAGCACCATTTTGTGCCCAAACATGGAGTGCCCGTGCAATCGCAACCACAATCCGATGCAGTATGCGGACAGAGCCACGATTTTGGGCAGTGCGGCCGACGAAGAACCGGCTGCAGCCAGCAGTGGTGCAGGTGCAGCAGGTGCAGCTGCGGATGATGCGGTTCCGCGCGAAGTCATCTATATGCGGTATGATGACGTCAACATGAAATACATTTACTTGTGCGCCGTCTGCAACACCATTTGGAACACGGAACACATTTAGACAAATTAAATATCGTCGTATTTTATAAGATGGCGTTTTTCACCTTGTTTAATAGAGCCTTTTCAGGCAACACTGCATTTCAGACCCCTTTGATGAAAGACTATTCGCCTTCTCGGTCTTCATCTTCATCTTCATCTTCATCTTCATCTTCATCTTCATCTAATAATGTTAATGGCAACAACAACACCCTTCCACCTGGGTGGGTGAAGTTTGTGGATAAAACAACAGGGCGTCCATATTATGGAAATCAAACTTTGAACCGCACACAGTGGGAATTCCCTAGTCTTCCAACTCCAACTCCAACTCCAACTCAAACTCAAACTCAAACATCATCATCTGTCGTACCTCCCCACAAAGATCCTTGTATTAACCCATATGACCGCGAAGATTTGTATTATTACATTAGTTCCCAAAATGGGCAAGGACCATACATTCCCCAATTCAGTGATGATGACATAATGTTTGCCGCACGAATACAACTTCATGGTCCCATGTGGACCATGGGTACTGTACCCAAAACAACTGCCACAGGTTGCATAACTCCGAACTTGGGCGGATATTTTAAGAAATTGGGCGACTATTTTGGTGTGCAGGTTGATGGATTAAACAAAGTGATCATTGATGCTTACAATGCAAAGTTTCAAAATCGTCCAACTCTAGTTCCACTTAAAACTAAATATTTTTATTATGTTAGAAGGATTGATCAACAAAAAGAATACGAGCCTAGAAGGTTAACTACCATCGACTTTGCCTTAGCTCCCACCGAAGGACGTCGTTTAAGCACAGATTATGGTTGGGGAGGAGGAAACCCACAAAATATACCCAATACAAATGCCACAGGTTTTATGACAAGTGCTAAGGGTGATAAAGTAAATAAAATCATTTATGTGCGTGTTGATAGAGCAAACAATGCCATTATTGAAGCTTATAATGAATCGTTAAATACCTCACTTCCGCCTGGGTGGGAGGAGGACGGGCAAAATTACAAAAATCCAAAGCTCAACATTGTGCAGGAAGTGCGGCCGACATCTGAAGCTCCATACCCAACCACATCATCAACTTCATCATCAACTTCAACATTGCCACCCCTTCCGCCCGGGTGGGAGGAGTTAAAGGAGGCGTCAGGGCGAATTTATTACGGAAATCCCACTCTCAAAATCGTGCAGTATGACCGGCCATTACCACCCCTTCCGCCCGGGTGGGTGGAGAGGAATGAGCGGAATAGGGTTTATTACGAATATCTCCCTCTCAACCACAAGCAGTCTGAACGGCCGGTACCACTTCCGCCTGGGTGGGAGTATTTGAAGGATCCGTTAGGGAAACTTTATTATATGAATTCCTCTCTATACACCGCGCAGTATGCTTTTCCAACTCCTCCTTCATCATCATCAGCTTCAGCTCCAGCTCAAATTTCAGCTCCAGCTCAAATTTCAGCGTCAGCTCCTCCAATGGATGATGACACTGATAATATTCCGGTCAAGCCGGCAAACATCGAGGGGGCTCAATCCACTTCATCATCTCCGCCATCATCAACTGATACATCAACTTCAAAATTGCCCCCCCTTCCGCTCGGGTGGGAGGAGTTAAGGGAGCCGTCAGGACGAATTTATTACGGAAATCCCGCTCTCAAACTCGTGCAGTTGGATCGGCCGTTTGAACCGCCGTCGCAACTGCAGGTGCAACCTATACCAAATGCTTCTTCAACTCCATCATCATCTCCTCCTCCTTCTACTGTCCCTTCTATTCCTTCCACTTCCACTGTTTATAAAATAAACAACGAAGCTACGGATCATCAATTGTTGATGAATAAAATGATGAATGAAATCAAATCAATATGTCCGTCAGGCACGCCAAAATGTCAAATCACTGTATCAACTAATGCAGTGGCTGGTGGTTCAAAAAATAAAAAAAAACACGGATGTATAACAAAACGACGCCATAAGGCTTCTCGTCGCAAGGCTTCTCGTCGCAAGGCTTCACGTCGCACTAGCAAGAAATGATGCAATGAACGAACCATGAAACAAAGGATTCATTTTTTTATATTTTATAAAAAATTGAATAAAGACAATCCAATAAATGTGTGTATTAGATAGAACACATAACCTCGAATGTCAGCAGCACTGAATTCTTACTCCATTACTGCCTTGCAAATTGCCGATCCAGAAGCGTTTCGCGAGAAGGTTCGCGCCAAGTTGACAACCCGTTTCACAACTGTTGCGAAAATGGCTCCCGAAGCGGCCGAAAATGCGGCTCTCAATTTGGAGCGCGGCATCTACAATTACACCCTGCGCGAATCCGACACCAAAAACATTGTGAAAAAATGGGACAACGGCTACTTTGTGCAGATTTACGCCGACCGCTTGCGCACCGTGTGTATCAACATGGCCAATGAGCACGTTGTGCAGCTCATCAATTCCAAACAAATCAAGGCGCACGAACTGGCGTTCATGACGCATCAGGACATGCATCCCGACAAATGGAGCACGCTCATCAAGGCGAAGCAGCTGCGCGACAAGCACAAATACGAAACCAAGGTCGAAGCATCGACCGACAATTTCACGTGCCCAAATTCCAAGTGCCGTTCCACGAAATGCACCTACTATCAATTGCAGACGCGTTCAGCGGATGAACCCATGACCACCTTTGTCACCTGTATCGACTGCGGCAAACGCTGGAAGTGCTGAACCCGGTTTTTGGTTTTGGTTTTGGTTTTGGATTTGGATTTGGTTTTGGTTTTGGTTTTGGTTTTGGTTTTGGATTTGGATTTGGTTTTGGTTTTGGGTTTGGATTTGGGTTTGTGTTTTTTTTGTGCTCGGTTTCCTCCTTTGGACATTCCATTGTCTGACATTCCTACTTCCGTGAAAAATGTAGCAGCTAAATCGGGGTCGAGGTCTTCACTTATATATTCACCTGCAACCGCGCACGGCCGATATTCTTTAAATGGCATCATTCCACTATGTGGCGTTCCGGTGTCCACCCGTTTTAGTAAGTCTTTCTCCACGTGTTCAACTATTGCTTCGTCTCCATGCTTCCCCGAGAACGAATCTTTAAATTCTACTTCAGTTAGCTGGACCCACACCTGATGACTCCCATCTGAAAAAACACGCTCATCACGCATTAATTCATCAATCGGTTTTATCGGATTTCCCGACCTCCACCATAATGGATATTTTGGTCCTAGGTAAGGACCTTTGTGATATTTCGTCAATTTGCAACACACCGACAACCCTGTAATGTCGCATTCAGCCGGGTTTTCTCCGTGCCAGGGGGAAGAACCAATCAATTCACGCGTTTGATCAAAATGGGGAACAGTATAAATCCATAAACACATGATCTTTACCATCCATCCCTCATTTTCATCTCGAAACCCACTTTCGCCCACCAGAACTAGGTCATCATGTTCGCCCAGGTCCTCAGGTCTAAACATTGCATTATTAATGTTGTGCAATATTATATTTTCATAAATGAGGTTGGTTTCAAACACAGTGTTGAAATCAGTTGGCATCAATTGTGGCGCCGTTGAAGCTCTGGTGGAAGTGTTAAGGAAAATGAGTGCTGAATATATGCGATGAACATGATGAACTTGACAAATTCTATATTTTTTATTGATGCATTATTATATAAATCACAAAATATGTCAGAAGAAATAGACAGGCAGCAGCAGCAGCAGCAGCAGCAGCAACAGGATATTCGGAACCTACTCGATAGACTCAATAACCCAGAATATGGATTACATGAAGACATAGATATAGTTAAGAAAGACCTAATTAAATTTTACATTTATAGATTCACCATACAAAAATATCCCAAATTTGATGCAGAATTACGCACGACCAATGAGGTTATAAATAACAACTGGTATATGAACCTGTATAGGCCTGCTCTGGAAGACCTTGTGAGGCTGCGTTGTTACACAAACTCTTTCTCACAAACGTTTGGCCCAAATGATGCTACAATAAATCAAATATACGAACTTCATACAAATCCCCCCCCTCCTTTTAGTCTCCCGACAAGGCCAAATGGGGGCGGCGGACACAAATCGGCAAGACGCGTAAAATCTAAATCGGCAAGACGTGTAAAATCCAAATCGGCAAGACGCGTAAAATCCAAATCAATAAAGCGGAAATGATTAAGGACTCATGGAGTCAATGACACTGTGATTAAATGATTTCCAGGTCGGCCAAACGCCAATACTCCGATTTCCCGCCAGGCATGGGCCGGCGAATGATGAAGGGCAGCGCCTTTTGCTGCAGTTCCAGTTGCGCAATCAAGTATCCGTCTATGATTTTTTTGTCGAAGGGAATCATGGGTTGCGCGCCCTGATTCAATTGCTTTGCACGTTGACCCAGAACGCGCGTTTTTTCGTACTTGGTTAGGAATGGCATCGTCTTATGCATGGCATCAACAATGACGCCGTCCACATTTCGCACCACTCGAGAAAGTGCGCTGACTTCTGCGTTGTTCAAATGCATCATTTCTTGATGGCACGACTCGATGTAAGTCTCGTGCATTTCACTCTCAAACTTGCGCAAATAATTATCGGCAGCTTCCTCGTCATCGGACACCTCATCGCTGTCCACTTCGTCTTCATCATGAGCAAGGTCGTCGTATGAATTTTGCAGAGTTGTTATGTCTTGCAAAGTTGCTTTGCCTCTGGGCGGCTTGGATGACGCAATCGCGCGTTTATTGGCAATCGTTGCCTTTTTTTTCGCATCTGAATTCGCAATCGCGGATGCTGCAGTGGCCGTTTTTTTGGCCAGCATCGCGGGAGTTTCAGTGGTTGGTGCTTGACCTTCGTCCATGTCGCTCATCGCATCATCGTCATCGTCATCGTCATCGTCATCGTCTTCGTCGTCATTTATTCCGGTTGAAACGGATTCTGTGGCATCCGAATCAGAACCAGCAGTGGTGCTACTAACGTCGGATTCCGCCCCCTCCATCTCCAACTCGTCAATGCCAGCATTGGCGAGCGTGTTGGCTCTTGTTTGTGCGTCTCCTTCGTCGTCATCATCGTCGGGCTTAGAATTCAGTTTGTGCATTTTCTGCATAATGTCGGATTGCATGATTGATGATTAATGATTGTGTTTCGTGATTACTATAATATACATGAATATACTTTAATATGTTTCAATTTTTATTTTTATTCCAAGGATGACATGTCAATTAGGCATTTTCTCTCGTATACTGCATTTGAGTTTGCATTTGCAGGCTTATTCTCGGCCACAGGTTGTTGTGATGTCAACCAGGCCTGCATGAAAGACGCGCTCTTGTTTAACGCATTTGGGGCATTTGGTGCCGTTGTCGTTGTGGGCGCAATGCGCCGCTTCGGTGCACGGTGTTCACATCCCTGCGGATTGTTGCGCTCCTTTATTATGGTGTTCCATAGATCGTCAAGCACTTTTATGGCGTGTTGAAACCACAGCTTGTTTCGCAACACCAGCACGCAGCTCATTTTTTCCAGACGCCAGTGAATGGTTTTCATCCACATGTGCGCCTGGTTTCGCTCCATGGCGTCGTTAAACCAGGCTTCGGATTCGCCACGATTGAACCCAATCGGTTCATATTCATAGTGCGGTCTGCCGTCCTTCATGAAATAAATCATTGTCCCGGTCATCAACGCCTCCTCATGAACGGACATGTCGTTGTCGTCGTCCCCCTCCTCGGAGAACTGCGTCTCCAAGAAGTCGCACTCGTTCAAGTCCGCGGTTTCCATCTGCAGCTGCATTTGAATCCAGTACTCCTTTTTTGGAATGCCCGTGATGTCCCGGTTCACGATGTTCTTAATCTCCAACATGCGCCCGTATCGCTGCGAACTCGGGTCCACATTGATGCCATCCGGCGACGCACCCAGAAACAGATGCTTGTCGTGCTGCAAACAGCCGAAATCGGCCACCTTGGTTTTATACAAGTGCTCGTAAATCATGCGCGACACGGGCTCGTATTTTTGCCCCCAATGCAGGGTTGATGACGTGTTCACGTATTCCGTTTCTTCATGCACTTTTAAGGGCTTGCACTTCTCGTAAATGAGCTGGTTCTTGCACGCCTCGCTCTCAAACGCCTTCCACGCGTTGCTGGCCGTCAGCAGGTTGTGTCGAAACCTGTACCACGCATCGGTTCGCTGGTCGGGCTGCGGCTTGGCGCGTATGTGCGCCAGCTTTGCATCAATAATGGAGATGTTGGGCGGTTTCCGTATGAACGTGTTGCCGCATTCGCGCGCTGGGACAATCCATTTGAAATAGAGCGCCTCGCAGAACCGGCACAGCGCATCCGCCTCCAAGTCCATTGTGGCCGAGAATTCAAACGCTTGTGTCCCCTCATAATACTCGTGCAGCACGTCGCGCACTGTTTCGTGAAAATCAGGGGCGCTGAATGTCAACGGGTTGTCGCAAATGTGGGCGTCCAAATGATGCATCATGTCTTCGACAATGAGAAGCATGTCTTCATCTCCAAATTGTTCAAAGAGATTAGAGAGATATTCGCGGTGTAAATCAATGTCCGACGTCCATTCCGCATTTATTGCGCGCAATGCATGCAACGATTTGGACCATTCATTATCCATGTTCTACACAACTTGTAGGTTGAAAGTTAAACTATATTAAAGCGAACCATTTATATAGTTATTTTATACATCAAATACATTGCACATGACCGACTCATCTACTAAGCACGTTGTGTGCATTGAAGGCAAGCGCAATGTCGACAAGCTTAGCGACAAGCTTAGCGACAAGCTTAGCGACAAGCTTAGCGACAAGCTTAGCGACAAGCTTAGCGACAAGCTTAGCGACAAGCTTAGCGACAAGCTTTTAAATAACCCGAATAAACATAATCCTCAAAGAAGTCGCACCATGAAGTGGACAATTGACGACGCATTCTTTGCGCACGACAAGCAGCTCGAAGTGCTGCGACGTCTAATCGCAGATGACCCTGCATTGGAAGAGAGAAAATTCTTCATAAAAGAAATAAAGGCTAAACTGGCCGGATACGCAAGACAGGACGTTGCGAATGGCATTCACGATTTATCCGCCATTATCTCTCTAGATGCAACCATTGAATTGTTATTAATAGGAAAATTAAAATGTGCATACTGTTGCGAATGCTGTGAGCTGATATACAAGGACGTCATGGCGCCGCGTCAATGGACGTTGGACCGCGTAGACAATGACCAGGGGCATAACGGTGGCAACGTGGTTTTAGCGTGCTTGGCCTGTAATTTGCAGCGGCGCACCATGGACGCCGAGAGATTCAAATTCGGGAAACAGCTGCGCATTGTCAAGGGGTTTTAACTGCGTCGTTTAACGGTTTTCTTGTGTTGTTTTTTGCGACGTTGCGTTTGGTTTGAGGATTTGCGACGCTTGCCACCCCGCCGGGAGTATCGAGAGGCAGCCATTTTTGAACGTATCCTTTCAATCGCTTCAGCATTCTTAACTACCAACGACTTGTCATCGTGTGAACCAATCATACTCATCACTTGAGCTGAAGGGGGAGGTTCGGGTCCATCTTCAATCTTTGCATATATTCTAACGTTCTTAGATGTGTCTTGTAAAAGGTTGATGAGTTCTTGTCTTTGCTCTTGCGGCACTTCGACCAACTGTGGCGAGTCAGCGTTGAGAAATCCCGACAGGCCAATCATTGTAGACAATTGGTTGACCGCTTTTGTAATACGCTCGTAAATTGGTATGCTGTTTCCATATGAACGAACATTAGCAGGACCACTCATTAATCCATTTCCATGTGGTATATTGAATTCATCAATTAATGTGAAAAACACTTTGAACGCAAAGCTATGTTCCGCTACAATATGCGCTCCAATATGCGTTCTAATAAGTTTGTATATGCGTTCAAAAATGTCTTCGTCTTCAGTTTCAATTAAAAAACAATGCAAAACCGCAATGATAACCACTTCAACAATTGGATTGAATCCTTGTATCTGATTTATACTTGAAAGTGAAATGCCATTGTTCCAGAAATATAAAGCCATTTTTTTTGCTACATATTTAAGATTTTTTGGAAATGAAGCGAGTCTATCTTTATACGTATACTCAGGCCATTCAACAGGGTCGCTCGGCTTCAATGTCGAAGCCAACTCCTGTAGGTTATTCCGAGAATAATCACTATTAAGCAAACGTCGTTTCGCTACAATTGAATCTGTCAAAAGAAGCGCACGTTCTATGTTATTATATGATTCATTGAATCTGTGGTCAAAATGACGATGGGCTTCAAATGTTTCAACCGGTGCTTGTCTTGCATTGGATGCAAAACAACAAATTTTCCAACTTCTCCCATTTTACGTTATACATAATTATAATATAAAAATTTGTTATTTAATGCATCGCTCATTAATCGCTTCCACAAATGTTTCGAACACATGAACACCGATGGGGTTTAACTGCGGCGTTTAACGGTCTTCTTGTGTTGTTTACCGCGTCTGCTTTTATTGCCACCGTGTGATGTTTTCTTCGCATCATTTGCCCTTTTGGGACTGTGGGAACTATGGGAACCTTTGGGACTGTGGGAACCTTTGGGACTGTGGGAACCCTTGGGACTGTGGGAACCCTTGGGACTGTGGGAACCCTTGGGACTGTGGGAACCTTTGGGGCTTGGCAAAGGTTTTAGTGCAGCTCTGCTTTGTTCAACCGATTTGACTAGGCCTTTAGAATATTCAACACTCAATTCACCAATTAACATGTTCAGTGCATTTACTTTATCAATTTGAGATTGACTGCATTTATCTTCCGGAAATGAACGAATTTGCTCCGAAATCGATTTAACACATTCGTGAACAGAGACATCTGTGTTTAATTCTGGAAACGCATCCATAATCGCGGACTGAAGCAATGGAAACTCACTCATACGTGCATTTCTTAATTCGGAATTGATACGCATGTTTCCGGCATGATGGATGGGGGACTTGTATCCCCAACGATTATACCATGATTCGCCAGCATGACTTGTCAAAATGCTCAGTTCATTCAAATCAAGTCGAACATCGCATTTTCTTACATTTGAAGCATCCCTGAGTGTAATGTGTTCTATAAACGGAATTGATTCCACTAATGCATCGACCAATGCCAGCAAACGGTTTCCATTATTTGCGCCGCATTTGGACAAGGCCGAAATGTGCAATACAGTTAGGTCTTTGTATTTCGGATTGTGTGGCAGGTCCGGATAATGTTTTTGTATAAATTCATGGTCATAAAATTCAAACTGCAAACAACTTTTTCTGGATGATTCATCTCTTATTTCATATTTATCAGAACTGAAATCTTTGTCTATTCGAAATCCTTTGAACACTCGAAACACGGCATCTCTTATTGTGATTTTCTGTTGTTCCAGTTGTTTTTGGTATTGCATTGAATATACACTAACACGATATAAAAAAGATTTCAGATTGATTGTTCAAACTTCTGCAAGCAGTCATCTGGCGTTCTCCCGTTGTTCATTTCGTTTTATAAAATACATGACAAACATGTAGCCAACAAAGACGACAAACATGATTGTGTAGAAAATGATTTCGGCTGCCATGGGTTCTGATTGATGTTGACTTGATTCGTGTGCTTATTGTGCAGTCATGATGCAGTCAAAATCAATTTTCATGAAAAATGTAGGATTTAATGCCTGGACTGCCTTGCCATGCATTTGTGCGCGGGTTGAACCACTCGGTTGATTTTGTTTCGGTCGTTGTGTATGTGCCAACCGCAACGTATTCACTGGTTTGGGAATGTTCATTCAATGTGTAAACGTCCTTGGGCAAGTAGGAATCCGGAATATGGGCGTGCGTGCAAATGAAGCGCTCAACACCGTCGCTGAACATGGTTAGACGCATGTCAGCGGTTTCCACGCGACCGCGATTGTCATAAAACGTGATTGTGGTTTGTGGCATGTTCCAATGTTCCAATGGTTTGATTTTTGCGCCATGTATTTATGCCGTTTTGCGTTTTATGTGTTTTTTAGTTGTTTTTCTTGGTTTTCTTGTTTCTCTGCGTGATTTTCGTAGGGTTCTTTTTGCGCCACCCCCAGGCTTAGGCGAAACCTTGGGCGAAGCTTTGGGCGAAACCTTGGGCGAAACCTTGGGCGAAACCTTGGGCGAAACCTTGGGCGAAACCTTGGGCGAAACCTTGGGCGAAACCTTGGGCGAAACCTTGGGCGAAGCTTTGGGCGAAACCTTGGGCGAAACCTTGGGCGAAACCATTGGACCATGTTTGACTATTTTTATTAAATCCCAATTTGAGTATTCCAAATCATTCATCCATCCCAACTCAAAAATTAAAGTTTTTAAGAAGGAAGCCTTTTCCTGTTGTTCTGGGTTGATGCAGTTTTCATCCGGAAATTGACGAACCGAATTTAAAACCGCTTGAACATATTCTCTTATGGTCATCGTCGTTGGTAATTCAGGGAATAATTTTTTGCCAGTGATTTCAATTAAATTCTTGCAGGTCGTTCTCTTGCGCATTACATCATCAACCGGTGTGTTTATGATAACTGCATTGTGTGCCACATTCGCGTCATGCCATTTTGTTTTATAACCGAAATGATTGTACCACGACTGTCCGGTTGTTAATATCTTTAGTTGAGCCAAACTGATGGATACATGACATATCTTTATATTTGAAGAATCCATCAATGTTATATATTCCACGAATGGAATGGATTCTGCCAATCGGTCAATCAATCGCATCAACGAAGCACCTTTGTGTTCATCGCCTTGACATTTGAACACACCGGAAACCTTTAATATTCTGGGCTTGGTTCCATTTTCATGTTTAATGAATGGCATTTGGTCATCATGCGTGGGGTCATCAACCATGAATTCAAACTCTAGACATTTTTTGCCACCATGCAAGATTTCATATTTATCGGAACCAACATTCTTTCTGACGGTAAAGTTAGAACCAAAAATTTCAATGACACGTTCGCGTATGACAGATGTTTCTGGTTGCATTCACTTGCGCATTTACATGAATTAGAATGATATAAAAAGTTTTCCATAATTTCATTCAAGTTTTTTGCTGAGTTTGCTTTATTTGCTTTATTATCATGATTATCATGACGTATTGCATAAATTTAAATTTAAATTATCAAAACTAAAAAAACATTTTTATACTTTTTTAGTTTGTTTTGTTTACACATGATGAATACATGATGAATAGAACCCAAAGGAGGGGGTAGGGAAAGGTTCGGAGGAGGGCTTACGGGAACCTGGGTTCCCGTTTAGAGTTCCCCGCGCACGAACATGGCGATGATTTCCGGCATCGACGCGTCAAACCCCGCCAAGTTCAACGTGTTGCGATCGTTCGGGTCGGCAATCGTCAGCGAATTCGCGGTCATCCCCACCACAATCAGCTTCGCGTTGGGTTTGTTCGCGTGCTTGCGGTAGTTCTCCAGCGCAACCTGGGGATGCATTGCACCCGCAAACGTCTCGCTGTCCGTCATGATGATGAACACATCCACATTCAGACCTTCGTCAATTGCGCGGCGCATGGGGAGCGAGCAGTCGGTGGCGCCGAAGGGAGCATGGGTTGCAGTGATGAACTGGTCCAGCGTCATGCCGCGCCTCACGTAGGGATCAAAGTTGTAGAACCCTGCACCAGGCACTTGGGCCGCGCTGAAGCCGCGCACGTAGACATGGCCATTGCCACTGTGCTCGGTTTCGTAGAGCACTTGCGCCAACGCAGCCGATGCCTGCCTGCAACTTATGGCGGGACAACCCATGCAACCCACATCCATGCTGCCGCTCACATCCAGTGCAGCCATGTAGCGTTTGCCCGTGGGTGCCACATTCTTGAACGAACGCATGAAGGTCGACGTGAGCGTGTCGCACACTCGTGGCGACACCGTCCAGGCCAGCGCGCCCTTCAATGCCTTCCCTGCGCCGTAGATTTTGGAAGCAACCAACACCTTGAACGGATGAATGCGCGATTTTTGAATGTCCACCTCGGATGAAAGTCGAGCGCAGATGGTGTTCGTGTTTTCTTGACCCATGAAATTCGGCAGCGACGACAGCTTCCCCAGGTTGCGAGTCATGGCTTCCAGCGGCATTCCGACCTGCTTGCCGTTGGCACCCTTCGACATCAACAGCTCCTTCCAAATGTCTGAACTGTTGAGCAAGTGCGTGGGGAGCTGTTCGCGCACCAGGCCGTGGTCCCGCACCAGCTTGATGGCCTTGTAGAGGTCTGCCACGCTTGTCGTACAGGCTTCAATCTCCATGATTGCTTGCAGGTAGATGGCAGTTTCAACGAGGTCGCGCGAAATGGGGGTTGCTGTTGCCGAATCTGGGTCTTCTTGTTTTTGTTGCGCTTCGCTGATCATGATGAAGTTGTTTTCGTGCTCGCCCGTCTTGTGAATCGGTTTGCTGGGGTCGCACTGCCACACCCCGCCCACGATGAACTTGAAGTCGTGCGTTCCAGTCGGCAGTTCCAATGAAATCGTGAACCCACCCCCACTTGGCGAACGGTTCATGAACATGCGCTTCCATCCAAACGCAGATGTCGCAATTTCAACTGTCGTGGAGTCGGAGTTTGCAGGTGTGAATTGGATCCGAGTTTTTTTCCGCGTGGTTGTTGTGGCTGTGGCTGTGGCAGATGAGCCGAACACGCTTTGAATTGCCGACTTGAATCCCGCCACAATTCCTCCCTGTTTGCTCGTGGGTTTGCTCGATGATGACTTGGGTTTGCTCGATGATGGTGTGGGTTTCTCGGCCTTTTTGGCAGCCGGGATCGGCGTTTCCAAGAGCTGCATGGCTCGCTCCTGCGTTTTTGCGCCGGCAATGTCGGCCAACAGTTTGCGAATGAAGTCTTTTTCCCCCCTGGCACACGCAAACACGTACTTGAAGACCAGACGCGCACCGTCGTCCTTCAGCGCAGCCGGATTGACGTGCAACATGCGCAGCAAGTCTTCGTGGCGCCATCCTTCGCGGTTCTTGTACTTGGTCATCGCCGTTGCCAGCTCGAGACCACGACGTGAAGTGTAGTACTGACCGAGCACCTTTCGAAAACCGCTCCCCCAGCCCTTGCCCTTCTCCTTTCCGGGCTTGCACTGAGACAGGTCCGACACGTAGCCAGCCAGCATGAACGCATGTGTCGGAATGCGCGCGCATTGGGGGACCAGTGCCAGCGCCACCTTCTTTTTCTCTGCCGTGGGAGCAAACACGATGGCCGCCGCGAGGGACAGCATGGTCGGCTCTTGGCGCGCGGCCAGACCCCGGACCGAGATGTCTTCAATCATCGCGCACAGCTTTTCAAAGTCGCCGGGAGTTTGGCTGCGGACGACTCGGAGGATGGCCGTGTTGCACTCGGTGGACACTTGTTCACTGGTCTGGTAGTAGTTGCCGTTGTCCTTGGCGCCCATGATCAAGTAGCGCCGGGCGTGCTCCAAGTCGGTCAACTTCCACACAAACCCACCCGCGTGGTTTGCGACCTGGTTGATGTCAATTTTGCACCACTGGGGAACCGTCGCGCGGCCGGCGCCGAGTTGCGACGTCATAGTGCCGGATCCACTGGTGCCTGCCTTTGCCGCCGCACGCTTCTTCTTGTTGGCACGTTTTTTCTTGTTTTTGCCGGCATTCTTGCCAGGAGCAGGAACGGATTGAACGGATGATGATGCTGAACGAAACATTGTCGATTGAGTTGTCTTGTTGTTGCTGTGTGTAGAAAGCTGATTGAAAAGTTGACAAATGGACAACCTTTCAATTTTTCGGGTTATTTGAATTAAATCAATGTCTCTTTAAGTGCTTTTGAAATAATGTTTTTCAGCCGTGCGGTTTAAATAATTATATTTGTGATTGTGTATGAGATTCTGCATGTCATATTGTCTTTGAAGTAATTTGCATGTTTAAATTCAAATTGAGGAATTTTAGAGTTGACAACCACGTCGTGAGGAAACCTATACCAAATACGATCCCAAACGCGAATAACACAACCACAACGCATGCGATTGGGAGATTAGGAAATCAAATCATACGAAATGTGGCAGTCGGTCTGGTCGCAATGAAACATGATTTGAAGGTTGAATATTGCAACAAAGAATTGATTGAGCGATTGGGAATTGAATTATTTTGCGGGAAAAAGTTGCACTCAAAGATTATAATGTTGACAAATGAAAATTACTTTGACATTTACAATTCAGCGGATTTGAAATGCAATTTGCAACCCAATCTGAATTATTTTCAGACGAAGGAGATATGCAATTTTATATTCAAACATTTGCGCACGGATGAAGTCATGTCAAACATCATTTCTAAAAATCCATTCAACAAACGATATAATGCAAATGATGATTTGTTCATTCACATCAGATTGACCGACGTTGCCAATGAAAATCCTGGAATTGCATATTATGCGAAAACGATCAAAACCATTCAATATGAAAAATTGTATATATCAACCGATGATAAAACGCATAAAATTGCATTGGAGTTGTTCAAATTGCATCCAGGCGCCACATTATTTGACGCCGATGAAATAACCACGTTTCAATTTGCATCCACCTGCAAACACGTCATTTTGTCGCATGGGTCATTTTCCGCAATCATCGGGCATTTGTCATTTTTTTCCAATGTGTATTATCCGGAATATAACCCGAACGAAATATGGTGCGGAGATATGTTTTCGATTGATGGTTGGACAAAGGTTGTCAAAATGACAAATTGAATCATCGCACCAATAACCAATACGTCAACAACAACTGCATGACAAATGTGTAACACCATATTGCCGGGCGTTCGTGAATGTTGTTTGTCAACAAGTATCCAAAATACGGACCGGTCAATAGGATTGCCAGTGCGGGTTTGAATTGAAACATGGTCAGCGCTGGAAAGATCCACAGAAAGAAATGCAGCGACATGCTGGGAGTAACCCAATCGGGCGCACGCAAACGCACGTTCCACGCAATGTGTCGTTCGCCAGACACCGAACAAGTGCGCTTGCCGCACAGCGGTTCATACGATGCATCACACAATTCACTGTTTTTCACGTAGAACAACCGCGAAGCCAGCATGAGTCCGCCAAAAAATGACAGGTACAAATATTCCATAATGGGTTTCGCCGTCATTGCAAACAACCACAGGTTGAAAAACAGCGGCTGAAAACAAATGTGAATGTATCCGAGAATCGTCAAATAACGGTTGGTTTTGTTGTTGCATTGATTAATAACCTTGTATTGAAAGTATTGAATTATTTCCATGAGCGCAAAATATGCAAGTCCGATCGATGCATACGCGTTCTTGGTGCGCACATAAATGTAGCACGCGGATGCAATTCCTGTCAACCCAATGACGAGAGAAATTCTTTCAGAAAAACACATGCGTCTATATTTTCATATATTTTATACATGTTGATCACATTTTATTTGTGCACGCGCGGCGGTCCATCATGCTCTTAAGTTCATTTCGCAAGAAAGCAGGAACCTTGCGTTTATTGTTTGATTCCAGCCCATCAAAAAACGTCTGCACGTCGGAACCAAACTTTGAGAGTTCGTCGTTTGTCATCGAAAACAGTTTATCCCAACCAGCGTTGTCAACGCACAGGTCTGCCTCTTGCGGATGTTCGCCGAATGTGCTGTTTACATTTCTACCAGGGGTTTCTGAATTGGTAAATATCCATTTCAGCACTTTTGAATTTTCAGAAAACCCCTTCCAAACGAATTTGTTTGTGGCTGCGTCCTTGCGAAACCAGTTCACCAGATAAAATTCAACGGGCGCCGTCAACCGGGCCATGACATCGGCCCAATGTTGAAAATAGTCGCACACATTGTATCCAATGAAGGGCCGCATGGCCATCGGGTCAAACCGAATATTGCCCACCTTGGCATCCATGTTTGCGCTTGTTTCTTCGCTGGACAGCGTGGCTCCAAAAAAAATGCCCCGTTCCACGCTGGTTGCCTTGGTGACAAGTGGAATCGTGGTTTCGCGCCGTCCGCCAAAAATGATTGCGTGAATTGGCACCAGGTCTTCATATTCCGGCGCCAGAATGGGGCAATTTTTTATGGGACATGTGTATCTTGCATTGGGATGGGCCGCCACCCCTGCGCTTGGGTTCGATTCCCCTTTCCAGTTCGTAAAAGATGCGGGCGCGGCGGGGGTCAATCCCTCCCACCAAACGTCGGTTTCTCCGCGGTCATTTTGATACGTGGCGCAGTTTGTGAAAATGCAATCCTTGTGCAGAGAGGCAATTGCGTGCCCGTTTGTGGTTGCATTGGTTCCTGGTGCAACTCCGAAAAACCCGTTTTCCACATTTTGCGCATACAATTTCCCATCAATGACGTGCATCCAAACAATGTCGTCGCCCAGGGTTTGAAACGTCCAACCTTCGTCCATCAACTCCTTGCACGGAGTGATCATTGCCAGGTTGGTTTTTCCGCACGCACTGGGAAATGCGGCAACCACGTATTTGGTTTCAGATGCCGGCGGGGGCGATGTCATTTTCAACAACAAACAGTGCTCCGCCAGCCAGCCTTCTTTCCGGCCCAGGACACTTGCCACGCGCAATGCAAAGCACTTTTTGCTCAAAAGCGCGTTTCCGCCGTATCCGGAACCATACGACATGATGAACGGAGTCTCCACGGCGGGCATAAAGTGGCATATGCGTTTTTCATGACTGCAAGGCCACGACATGTTGAAGAAGTCGCATTTACCCACGGAGTGCACGCATGGCACAAATGCCCCCCCGCTTGATGCAATCGCATCCAGTGCTCGTTGACCCACGCGACACATGATGCTCATATTGATACACGCGTACTCGGAATCCGTGATTTGAATGCCGCACCTTGAATGCTTGCCGCCAATCGGGCCCATGCAAAACGGGATGACATACATGGTTCGACCCTGCATGACGTCGGAAAACAAGCCCGTCATCGTTTGCAAGCAATCGTTGTAATCCCATGCGTTGTTCAGGGGTCCGGGGTCTTCATTGCTGCTAATAAATGTTTGCGATTCCATTCGGGCAACATCCGTCGGGCTTGAAAAAAAGGCATAACAATTCTCTCTTGCAGACACCGCAACAACGCTGTTTTCATTGCGCGCCATTAGGGTCCGCAACAACCCCGCGTTTTCCCCCTCGCCCCCCAATATCCACACGACATGACTCGGTTTCAAAACATCGGTCCACTTGCCAACGAATTCTGTTATTCTGGCGTGCATTGGTTGTTAGTCTTAGTCGATGCAATGTATTTTTATATAAATGACATATTTATTTTAAGCACATTTGCACATTCGTTTTAAATTGTGATGGTTGCATGCTTTGTGCGTTTATTGTTCAGGTTGGGATAGTGCCGCCGGAGAAATGCAGCCAGGCGGCGCCCGTCGCGGTGCTTGCCGTGGTGCCGCATAAAGTGCCGACGGGGCGCATAAGCATTCATGTTTGCGGTCAGTTTGCGCAGTGCCGGCACCACGTCTCGTGGGCTTGTGAAGAATTCGCCCGACACGCCCGGTTCCACGTAGTGCCAACCGCCCAGTATGTTGCGATTCACGAGCACGGGCATGTTGTAGCACATGGCTTCTGTTATGACGCGCGGCGATGCGTCGGCAATGTTCGGAACAAACAAGAAGCGGCACTTCTGCATTTCTTTTTGGAACGCGTCGTATTCCAAGAACGGAATGACTTTGACAATGCCGTTGCACTTCTTCGTTATTTCGCAGTTGGTGCGCCCGACCAGCACGCCGCTTAAGCCGAACTCGCCGCACATGATTTCCAGGCACTCCTTGGCCAGGTCCCAGTTGCGATTGAACGACTGCCACCCCGGCTCGCACTTGTCGTTGTCCTGCAGGCACACGTACATGAAGTCGTACTCTTTGGCAATGTCGGGGTCAGGTTTATAAGCATCCACGTCTTTCAAATCGGATTCGGTGAGCAGCATGAGCGGCAGCCCGGACTGCTGTAAATTGGTGGGCGGGTCCCTAAAACAGTGCAGCCAAGCGGACACCATGGCCGGATAGTTGTGTCCGCGCTCCTCGTGGAATCGGTCTTCATGCGGGTTCTCAATGTGCCCTGGGAAATTGATGTAGCTGGATATGCCGCAGAACGACAGCCCTTGGCTCTTGTACAATTCATACGCTTGTTCATCCTCCTCCGTGCGAAAAGGGGCCGCGATCAGAATGACATTCAGCGGCTGCCCTTCATCGTCAAACAAGTTTTTGAAAGGGGTCGACACGACCGGCACATTGTTTTTTGCCATTGCGGTTGTTGTGGTTGTCGTTGTTGCTGTGCTCAGACGATTTTGGATTGCAGCAACAACGAGCATGACGCCTAGCACTGCTGCAGCAATTTTCAATGGAGTTGTTGTAATCATGGGTTCTCAAGCAAATAAATTATTGCAATTATTAAATATAATATATAATTATTTTATATATCATTCAATATCAATACATCAGAATATCTCTCAAACATGAAACTCACAAAGGTGCACTTGTTCATTGTTCTGCTTTTAGCGCTGGTGTTGTGTTCGTTTTTCGGGGGCAGTTGTGCGAGCGGTGCCGGTTTAGAAGGATTCAACATGCCGTCCGACTCGAAACCATATAAGGGGAAAGGACAGTATTCCGACAAATATTCCAGTTATGGTGATTTGTATAAGGCAAATGACAAGTTTTCCAAGCAGCAGGATAAAGCGCATGACCGAAAAGACAAACCGTTGCCGCCGTCCACGGCCGACGATGACAACATGTCGAAATATGCGTCATATGACAGTGCTGGTGCTGATTCTGGTGCTGATTCTGGTGCTGGCGCTGGTGCTGACACTGGCTCCATGACATCCTCCGGTGGAAGCTCCCAGGGCATCCCTGCCAGCCAGATCATTCCCGGACAAGAGGACCTCTACATGTTGAAATCTGAAATAGTTCCCCCGGTTTGCCCGGCATGCCCGGCGATGAAGTGCAACGCGTCTGGTGGCGGTGGCGGCAACAGCAACAAATGCCCGCCATGCCCGCCATGTGCTCGTTGCCCCGAACCTGCCTTTGAGTGCAAGAAGGTTCCGAATTACAGCAGCGGGAATGACGACGTGCTTCCTCGACCCGTGCTGAACAGCTTTAGCCAGTTTGGCCTTTAATCAGACGGCCAGTTTGGCCTTTAATCAATGCCCTTTTGTTTGATGCACTTTTGATCAATGGTCAGCGTTTCTGCGTGCGCGTCCTGCGGCACTATTTTTAGAACGCATTTGGAATGCGTGCCATAAAGCGGTTCAGTGCAGCCCTTGTGCCCCCGTTTCTTTGTTTGGCGGTTGGTTTGAAGCTTGGCCATGCGCGGGTTCGGGTCGTCCGTGCAGCGCGCTCGGAAGTGCTCGTATCTCTCGCGCACGTCGCAATACGAGAGACCGGACGTTTTGCCCAACAATTTATTGACAATTTCGTGCAATTCATAAATGTATCTTGAAAACGCGTCGCGACTCGCAAGGTGGCACGCTCGCAGCGGATGGTTCTTGTAATTTGTTTTCAAATTGACGCGGCAATATTTGCAAGGCAGCACGTGCTGCAAATTAATTAGAAATGATCGATAGTTGCGCTTGTCCGCTGAGGTGGGGTGCACCGGGTAATTGAAACTCATGGTGTGCAAATAATGCCACATGGGCGGCCCCCACACCGTGGTCAAAAACCCGTCGCCCGACACAAAATCTTTATCCGAAAACACCGGCTTGGCCTTAACCTTAACCTTAACCTTACGTGTCTGTTTCATTCGCGTGTTTTATTACATACAATGTATATAATAAAAATAATAAATAAAAACGCTTGAGTATTCAATTCATAAACAAATATGAATAGTTATGGTTCGGTTGCTCTTGTAAGTCATTCAATATACAAATTATTGCGATACATGAATTGGTTTTCGAATGATGACGCCACCAATGATGTCGACGCAAATCAGCATGTCATTCATGCAGATTCACCCCCTTGATTTAAGAAGAAGACGCAGTGGGACTGTTGCTGGGATTGGGGTTGGGGCTGTGATGAGCCCTAGCAGCACCACTCATGTAGCCAACCATGCCTCCTCTGCGAGTGCGACCGCATGATTTGCGTCCACCGCGACGGGTTCGTTTGCTGCGACAAGTTCGTTTGCGATAAGCCATTTTGCGTTTTGGAGTTATAAAATGCAATGAGAAAAAAATATTTTGGGATTGTTAGTATCAGTTGAATCAAATCATTGTGTTGATGAACTTTTCAAGAGTGGGCTGGTCCACTTTGGCATCGTATTCAATGGGCTTGCCGTCGCCTTTCGTCAACACAAGGGTGGGATAGCCTTGCACATTGAATTGATTCACCAACGCCTCATTGGCCTTGTCCTCTCCGTCAACCACCACAAAATTCAATTTATGGCCATTGATGATTTTGCCATTGTATTTGTCTTCCACCTTTTGAAACTCGGGCGCCGCCTTTTTGCAGTGCGGGCACCAATCCACCTTGAACATTCGAATGGTTGCGACCGGCGGTTCGGCGGACCCCGAATTGGGCGCGTTTGAATACCCCTCATAAAATGACGCATTGTTGGTGGATTTTATGTATCGATTGTACAATTGATGCGCAAGTACCGCAAAAAATAGGGCAAGGAATGCATATCCAATCATCTTTTTGTTGTTCATCAACCACTCACCCCCCGTCTTGATGCGATCCATGTTTATAAATTGTCCTTGTGGTATACTTAAATAGAGAGAAATTAAAACCTTCATGCGAAACGAATCTGGGCCGCTAAATAACTTCGTCGGCGTCCGGGGTTTCTCCTTGTGTTGGATTTGCTTTTTGGGTGTCAAGAAACGCTTTTCCAAAGGCCATGCCGTCTTCGATCCACGCTAAACGTTGGGCGGAATCCGACATGATGGACAGCCACTCGGCGGGAGTGATGTCCGGTTTCACGTTGCAGACCACTTCGTTCAGGCCGTCATAGGAACTCGCGTTCGCATCCGCCATAAATTTATGAACTAGGCGCGTGAGCTGCAAATTGATGAAGCGCAAGTATTCCAGGATGGTGGAATGGTTTCCAATCCCTTCGTTGGGGTTGTTCCACACGTTGCGCAACCCGAGCACTTCGCTGGCGGGGCACATAACGGTTTCTAAACATTCGCGCAACGGATAGTTCACCATGATGCCGCCGTCAATGTAGCAGCACCCGTCGCGAACAATGGGTTGAAACAGCACCGGCATGGAGCAACTCATTTTGATGGCGTCCATGAGCGGCAGGTCGGGGTGTGTCGTGTGCGACAGGTGCACCTTCTCAAACTTGTTCAAATCGACCGTGAAGATATTGAGAGAAATGCGCGAATATTCATAGAATTCGCGAAGTGTTGTGTGTATCGTCAAATCCTTGGACTCCAGCAGTGGCTGCATAATGTCGTCCAGCAGCTTCATCTTGGCCATGCCCTTTTGCGGCGCAAACAACTCAAACATCTCCAACGAACTGACAATGACCTTTTCCCACGGGCGCTTGATGATGTAGTCGTCCAGCGTGTCCCATTCGTGTTTCAAGCACAGGAAGGCGCCGATCAAAGACCCAATCGACGTGCCATAAATGGTTTCAATGTTGTCGTGCGACCAGAATCCGTGCTGTGCCAAGTGTTTGGCCGCACCATAGGAGAGAAATCCGGTGGGGCCTCCGCCGCTAATGACAATATGTTTGATGACCATGCACCTACGAACGTATTGTTGTGTGTTGTGTGTTGTTGTATAATTTGTGTGATTTATTATCATTGTTGCAATTTGTGTTTAATATTGCATCAATGTCTATTCATATTCATATTCAGATTTGAGTTCAGTTTGAATTATTAAATATCTAAAATATCTACAATAGGACAATAACAATAGAAATAACAATAACAATGGACAACATATTTTCAAACCGGAACGAAGAAAACCGAGAAAGCGTTGAAAAGCTGAACCTGGACGAATTGTATGACCAGAAAAAACAGGAAGATTTAGCGAAGCTCTACACATTCAACCGCATATTGACGCGGGTGCATGAAAAAATAAAAGTGGCTGCCCGTCAGAAAAACAGCCAACAGTTTTGCTGGTTCCTAGTTCCCGAGGTGTTGATTGGAGTTCCAAACTACGACAAAAATGCATGCATAACATACATGATCAGCAAGCTGGAAGAAAATGATTTTATAGTGCGATACACGCACCCGAACCTGCTGTTCATTTCGTGGAAACACTATGTTCCGAACTACGTGCGCACCGAAATCAAGAAGAAGACGGGAACCATAATTGACAAATTTGGAAACTACGTGTCGGAGGCAGATGAGGAACCCGGGGAATCAGTTGTCAGCGACGGCACTCCCGGCTCCGATTTGAACATGATGATGTACAACAAGAAAGGCACCGCCGCCGTCAAAACCGCTGTGGTAAAAAAACCAGCCGGGGATTTCAAACCCATCACTTCATACAAACCCACTGGAAACCTGGTGTACAATCACGATTTGTTTAAAAAGATAGAAGAACGCATGTAATACATGACTCATGGCTCATGGCTCATGGCTCATGGCTCATGGCTCATGCTTCATTTTGTCGTCATTGCAGTCAATTCTTGTATCAATTTATTATATCGGTCCTCTTCCAAAAGCGCCTCCATGATTTTCAACCGCTGCAGCTCTTGCACCGCGCAGCCGCGTTCGGCAATGTGCTCAACTTGCATTTCGAGTGCAGGCAAATCGGCGTGCGTCAATTCGGGATGAATGTCCGATTCCAAAAACAGGCGTTGCATGATTTGGTCCAGTTCACGATGATTTTGACGGTGTTTCTCGTGCAGATTTTCTTCATTTTTTGCATACGACGCGAGCAATCGATGATTTGAGGTGTCATACATGCCTTTTATTTCGGTCAATTTCATCCCAGGATTCATCGCGGGTTGACGAACCTGTTGAATGCGGTTGTGCAGACGTGCAATGCGCATGTAAAAATTTGCCAGTTGCTTGAATGTTGGATTGGCCGCGTTTTTAGATGCAACCATTTCCGCCAAGTCGGCCAGTTCATTCCATTTCATGGTGCATGCTTCCGAATTTGCACCATTTTTCAATCGCAAATGCGCGTGCAGGACGGTTCGTCGGTCATTGCAACGACGCTTTAATGCAGCCACAATCAGCTCTTCAATGTCATTCGAGCTTTCTGCCATTTGCGACATGAATGCAATTTGCCTGCTAATTTCCTTTTCAAACCCCGGAATGTCGGTTGGACCATTGGAAACCATGTTTGCAAAATTGGAATGCATGGATGATGTTGTCATTGCTTAGTTTATAATGATTTTTTTATTTATGTCATTAATATGTCATAAATATATGTCGCATTTAAACTACGCAATGACATTTGCACCCCCCCCCTAAATGGCATACATGGGGCCAAACGGCGTAATATTACATATATTCAAAAAATTGAATTAAACACGTCGTTATAAATAATAGTTAGACAGATCCATCAATTCGCAAATGTTGAACAGCAGTAGCAGTGGCAGTGGCAACAGTGGCAGCAGCAGCAAGACTCACAAAAACCGGTCGGCAGCCAACGGACAATTGAAAAAAATCGACTTGTGGAAACGGCTGGAATCATTCCGATCAGAAGAGAGCGCGGTGGAGTGCGTGTACAATCCGTCTGCAAATCGCGAACGATGCGACGTGTGCAGTTCCAACATTGTCATCACGGAGGACGGGTTTGCCACGTGCACGAACCCCGGGTGCAGCATCATTTACAAGGATGTGCTGGACCAGTCGGCGGAGTGGCGCTTTTACGGTGCGGACGACAACCAAATGACGGACCCCACGCGGTGCGGTATGCCGGTGAACCCGTTGTTGGAGCAGTCGTCCTACGGGTGCAAAGTGCTGTGCGAAGGGGTTTCCAGCTATGAAATGCGAAAAATCCGGCGATATACGGAATGGCAATCGATGCCCTATGCCGAAAAATCGTTGTACGACGAGTTTGAGCGCATCAAAAACACGGCGTCCAATGCCGGCATTCCGAAAATGATCATTGACTGCGCGCTTCGATACCACAAGAAAATTTCGGAGCACAAAACGTTCAGAGGCGAAAACCGCGACGGAATCATTTCGGCGTCGATTTACATTTCATGCCGCACGCACGGATGCCCGCGCACTCCGAAAGAAATCGCCAGCATATTTCATCTGGACAACAAGAGCGCCACCAAGGGCTGCAAAAATGCGCTGGCCATCATCAATGAACTCGAACACGACCTGGAAAATTCGGAAAAAACGAGTTTCGAAAAGACAAAGCCGTGGGCGTTCATTGAACGATACTGCAGTCCGCTCAACATGAACACCGAACTCACCAAGCTCTGCATGTTTGTGGCCATGCGCATTGAGCAGAACAATCTGATTCCCGAAAACACGCCGCACGCCATTGCCGCCGGCATCATCTACTTTGTGACGCAAATGTGCAACTTGAACATAACAAAGAAGGACGTGAATCGCATCAGCCAAATCAGCGAGGTGACCATCAACAAGTGCTTCAAAAAGCTGGAATCCATGAAAACACAGTTGATTCCGTCCACTATTCTGCAAAAGTATTCGGTCGCATCTTGAAAAAAAAGTGCGGACACAATTTAAGCTTAAGCACAATCATGCAACCCAACTCAACCAAATTGATGCTCATGACAAAAAAAACGCCGACAACGGCAACACCGGCAACGGCAACACCGGCAACGGCAACGGCAATAACAGAGGCAACAACAGAGGCAATAACAGAGGCAATAACAGAGGCAACGGCAATAGCAACAAGAACAACAAGACCAGAAATTGTTTTCATTGTTCCATACCGCAATCGTGAAGAGCACAAAATGTTTTTTACCGTGTATATGAAATTTCTATTAGAGGATATGCCTCCCGAGAAATACCGTATTTTTTTCGTGCACCAGTGCGACAATCGCCCATTCAATCGCGGCGCCATGAAAAACATCGGGTTCTTGGCCATTCGCGCCATGTATCCCAATGAATACAAAAATATAACGTTGGTGTTTCATGACGTGGACAATTTGCCATACACCAAAGGACTGCTGAAGTATGAAACGCGTCCGGGTGTTGTGAAGCACTTTTTCGGATACACGTTCACTTTAGGGGGCATTGTTTCCATCAAGGCGGGGGATTTTGAACGCACGGGCGGATATCCGAATTTCTGGGCGTGGGGCAGCGAGGACAACTGCTTCAATCAGCGCGTCATTGATTCGCGGCTTTACATTGACCGGACCAACTTTTTTCCCAGCGGACATCGATCCATGCTGCAGTTTGTGGACGGACTTATCAAAATGATCAGCAAGAAAGAGACAGCGGCGGCAATGTATCGCACGTGCCAGGATTCGTATCACACCATTCGGAATCTGCAGTATCATTTCAAGGATGAATACATCAACGTGACGTCATTTGATACACTTCAAAATCCGAATGAATTGAAGTTTGATGAATACGACATTGTCAAGAACAACGGGACCAATCGCATTTCATTGGGTGTGGGGCCACAAATGGGCCTCATGCATCCGCCCAAGCAATTGCAACCACAACCACAACCACGCCAACAACCACAACCACAACCACAACAACAACAACCACAACAACATCATCAACGAATTGGCATGCCAAGACGCCGCTAACAACGTCATTTGCGGTGCATTTTGTTTTTTCTTGATTTGCTTGACTTCTTTTTATTCCTTTTCCTTCTACTTGAATTTCGTTTCATTGTGTTATTTGTTTTCTTACCACCATGACTAGCATCATAAAGAGCATCATAAAAAGCATCATAACGATCACGTTCACCATAACTAGGCAATGCGAGCACCTCCATATCCTCATGCGTGCCCATCGCATCCTCATGCGTGCCCATCGCATCCTCATGCGTGCCCATCGCATCCTCATGCGTGCCCATCGCATCCTCATGCATGCCCTTTCGGGGCCTCAAATTGTAATAGGTTTCCATATATAATGCCATGTTGCGCAACATTGCATGTATGCGTTCATCCTTCTCTTGGGATTGTGATGCTAAATATGTTGGCAAGTCCAAACTCAACGTACGCAGTATGTTGCTCATTGAAACGCATGCATTGTCATAAACAACATTGAACACAGTTTTCATTTGACATGTTGTTTTAAGTAATTTTTTAGGAATGGGTTTTGATGGGTTCTGTTTTGGTGAATGATTTATGGTAAAAAATCCATCAATCAGCATGGATATCACCAAGATTTTGTGAATCCATGATTCCATTGGTGCAATAGGAACACTCACGGACTTGATTGCTTCAGTCATCACTTCAGAAGGCGAAGGCGAATCATCCTGGGCACCCATTAACTTCAAATATGCTGGCAGCTCAGTCGGATGTGTTTCAAAATAAGTGTTCACTATTTTGCTTATTTCATCCGTATTTAGTGTGTCCAAAGACAACCCATAATCGATCAATTTGACACGGAGTTGTATTATTTCTTTCATCATATCAACCAACCAATTCGACCAATGCGCATCCAATGCAACCATTTTGCACATGTGAAAGAGAATGACATACATGGCGCAAATTTGTGCAATCAAATCGGGAGAAATTCCACCTCCTTTGAATAATTGTTTAAGGGGAACATATGTTGCGGGAATTGATTCCATGACAATCATCGCAACGTGTGGTTTAAATGGCAAAGAAAAATAGATGCGCAGTTTGGTGAATACACGACATTCAGAATAGTGTTTGTTTTTTTTTGGTTTTGTGAAAAATATTTCATCGAATGCCGATTGGGTTAGAAATGGAATCAATGCGATGACATCGGGGCACAAGGGTGCATGATGTTTTGTTGCATCAAATGCAATGAGTTGTTGTTTATATTCATTGACGACATCCGGTTGAAGCATTGTGCATTTGTGATGCTTGTCCGAATCATATTCGTATAGCGACGTCGGATCTGAAACAAGAATGAATTTCAATATAACCTCTCTGACAGGTTTTCCAGTAGTGGGCAACCAGCGTGCATCTCCGTGCATCAATGCGTCATCCTCTCCAATCAAGTCGTCCCGAAACAAACCGGCTCGAAGTGAAACACGAACAATTAAGCTGTATGCAGACCCAGTCGAAACAATCTCCACTTTCTCGGCAGTTTTTAATTCGGACAGCAACAATGCATGAATTTCCGGGTCATTACGTGCAAGAACTCTTGTTCCATCTGCTGAAATCATTTTCATGCCACCATTCATCTTTGTTGACATGATGCCAACTTATGACCAACTTATGACTAACTGATAACAATAAAATGTTGCAATATATTATACACACAAAATAATTAAAATAACAATTAAATGTCGCTGTTTCGTCGCATCTCCGGCGATTTTCGCCACTTGTGCAAACCCGCCATGGTGTATTTAGCCATTTCCGTTGTCGCGCTCATTGCCATTGCGTATCAAAACATGGGCCTAAACAACATGTATTGCATGGGGGATTTTTCATGCTACGTCCCCAGCACTGCCGCGGTTATATTTAGCGAAGCGCTTTACATCCTGTTTTGGACCTGGATTCTGCACTTGATGTGTCGCACCGGCTACGCCTCCATTTCCTGGTTCCTGGTCGTGTTTCCGCTCGTGCTGTTTTTCGTCCTCATCGGGCTCATGATGCTCACATCAATGAAGTTGACTCAGCAAGGACGGGTTCAAAAAATGTTGCCAATTGAGCGCCCGGTCCTGGCAAACCAACGCAGCTTTCCCGCATATGAACCCATGTTTCCTCCCGGACCGCCCATGCATTCCTCCAACCAGTGATTTGTTTTGATTTTTTTGCATTAAATGCATTTAATGCATGAATGAATTGCAGAATTTATGTTTATTCAGTTGAACAAATAATAAACATAAATATTAGATAAACGATACACAATAATAAACCACAATAACAAATTAACACCCACAAACAAGATTCAATGGCACAAGCAAATGAACCGGAACGGAGAAAACGCCCATCACACAATCAAGATGAAAATGAGCTCATTGCCGATGCGCTGAAAAACGCGGAAGAGACGCTTTCGTGGAACATCATTGACCACTATTTCAAGGACAACCCCAATGTGCTCGTGCGTCATCACCTGGAATCATACAATGATTTTTTGAGCAACGGAATCGCGCGCATCATGAAGGATCGCAACCCCATCATTCTAGAAAAAGACGAGAATAAGGAAACAGGCAAATACAATTCCGTCATTGAGATTTATTTGGGCGGCGTTGAGGGGAACCGCATTTCATTTAGTAAGCCCATCATTTACGATGACGTTGCGTCCACAGCCACCGAAGAGAAGGAAAAAGAGCCGCGCGCGCACTTCATGTATCCCAACGAAGCGCGTCTGCGCAACATGACGTACGGCATGACCATCCACTGCGACGTCGACGTGATTTATCGCGTGTATGACCCCGTGCAAAAGACGCAGCTGAACGAGCGCGTGGAACTGAAACAACTCAGTCTGGGCCGGTTTCCCATCATGCTGCAATCCAATGCCTGCATTTTGCACGGCATGACGCCGGAAGCCCGGTTCTATGCCGGCGAGTGTCGGAATGACTACGGCGGCTACTTCATCGTGGACGGCAAGGAGAAGTGCATCGTGTCGCAAGAAAAGTTCGCCGACAACATGATTTACGTGCGCTCCAATGCGGACGACCCCGATGCAGTGTACAGTTTCAGCGCCGAAGTGCGCACCGTGTCGGAGGACCCCTCCAAACCCGAGCGAAAAATGGCGGTCAAGATGGTTGCGCCCGACGCCAAATACTCCAACAAGCAAATCGTCGTGGACATTCCCAACGTGCGCAAACCGATTCCCCTCTTCATCGTCATGCGCGCGCTGGGCATCATCAGCGACCGCGACATCGTGGAGCGCTGTTTGCTGAATTTGGAAGCCAACGCTGCCATGGTGGACCTATTCATTCCGTCCGTGCATGACGCCTGCGAAATATTTACGCAAGCCACCGCCCTCAAATTCATTGCGACCATGACCAAGGAGAAAACGGTGGCCCAAGTGCAGAACATTCTCATGAATTACTTCATGCCGCAAATTGGCGAACTGAATTTCGGCGCCAAGGCGTACTTTCTGGGTTACATGGTCTATAAAATGCTGCTGGTTTCAATCAACGCGGAACGACCCACCGACCGCGACAGCTTCAAGTTCAAGCGCGTGGAGGTGCCGGGGGCACTCATGTTCAACCTGTTCCGCACGTACTACAAAGCGCACGTGGACAACGTGCGACTCAAGCTGGACAAGAAAATCAAGTACGGGCGCGACCGCAACGAATTCGTCGGCACGCAGATTATGCAGGTAATCACTCCCGACAATTACAACGAGATTTTCGGCGAGCGCATTATCGAAGCCGGGTTCAAGAAGTCGTTCAAGGGCAAGTGGGCAGCCACGGTGCAAACCGAGGACAAGTCCAAGCTCTACAAGGGAACCATCGGCGCAACGGACGGCACCGAAGTGGAGGGCATCGTGCAGGACCTGAACCGCCTGTCTTACAACTCGTTCATATCGCACCTGCGCAAGATGAACCTGCCAATGGAAGCAAGCGCCAAAGTGGCGACCCCGCGTCAGCTGCACGGGTCGCAATGGGGCATCATTGACCCGGCCGACAGCCCGGATGGCGCCAACATCGGCCTGCAAAAGCATTTGGCGATTTCGGCATACATCACGCAACCCTGCTCCGCGCTGCCGGTCATTCAGTGGCTGCGCGAGGTTGCCGGCATGCAACTGCTGGAGGAATGCAGCCCAAGGTATTTGCACCAGATGACCAAGGTGTTTGTCAACGGCGCATGGGTGGGCGCGCTTGGCAATGCCCGCGAAATCATGCGGCTCTTTCTACTGTATCGGCGCAATGCGCTCATTCCGATTTACACGAGCGGGCGCTGGGACATTGCGCACAACGAACTGCAGTTCATGACGGACGGCGGGCGCCTGTGCCGACCGGTGTTCTACTACGACGACGAAAAACGCCGCCCCAGCTACGCCAGTCGCGAAGCCATTGAAACCATCAAGAGCGGCAACTACACGTGGTCGCAGCTTGTCACCGGATTCGCTGCAAAGAGCGTGCCCACATTGGACCCCTGCCGCGTGTATCGCATTGGCGAACTGTATGCCGGTGCGGCCGATTTTGCCGCGCTCGCCGAGAGCCGGGCCATCATAGAGTACATCGACACGAACGAGTCGGAAAGCGCGTTCATTGCCATGTTCCCGCGGGACGTGGTGCCGGGCAAAACCACGCACGTGGAAATCCATCCGTCGCTCATCTTCGGCGTGATGGGCAACCAAATCGTGTTCCCGGAAAACAACCCGTCGTCGCGCAACAACTTCTCGTGCGGCCAGGGCAAGCAAGCGGTGTCGCTGTATTCCTCCAACTACAACTCGCGCATCGACAAAATGGGTGTGGTGCTGAACTACGGCCAGGTGCCGCTCGTGAAAAGCCGCTACATGAAATACATCAACAACGAGCAGCATCCGTATGGCGAGAACGCAATCGTGGCCATCATGTGTTACAACGGCTATAACGTGGAAGACTCCATCCTGTTCAACGAGGGGTCTCTGAAGCGCGGCTTGTTTCGCACTACGTATTACAACATGTACGAGACACGCGAAGAGGAGGAGCGCACGTATGACAAGCGCATTTGCAACGTGCAGGCGCAGCCGGCGGTGCGCGGCTTGAAACCCGGAGGTGATTACAGCGCTCTCGACCGCTTCGGATTGATCAAGGAAAATACGGAAATGGACGACAAGAAGGCGGTCATCGGTCGCGTTACGGAGCAATGGATGAGCGGCACCACGGACGAGCCGCAGATGGAGGACGACAGCGTGTTCCCGAAAAAGGGGCAGCTGGGCGTCGTGGACCGCACGTTCATCACGGACGAAGCGTCGGGCAAGCGGCTGGCCAAGGTGCGCATTCGCGAGGAGCGCATGCCGGGCATTGGCGACAAGTTCTGCTCGCGCGCCGGACAAAAGGGGACGGTGGGACTCATTATACCGGAAGAGGACATGCCGTTTGCGGAAGACGGCACGCGTCCGGACCTCATCATCAACCCGCACGCCCTGCCCACGCGCATGACCATCGGGCAGCTGGTGGAGACGCTCATGGGCAAGGCATGCGTGCTGCAGGGCGGCTTCGGCGACTGCACCGCGTTCGTGAACCACGGGTCCAAACACCAAGTGTTCGGCAAAATGCTGACCGAGCTGGGCTACCATAACAGCGGCACGCAACTTTTGTACAACGGCATGACCGGCGAGCGCATGGAGAGCCAGATTTTTATGGGGCCCACGTACTACATGCGTCTCAAGCACATGGTAAAGGACAAGATCAACTACCGCACGCGCGGTCCGCGCACCGTGTTGACGCGGCAGACGGTGCAAGGGCGCGCAAATGACGGCGGCTTGCGCATCGGTGAAATGGAGCGCGACGGCGTCATTGCGCACGGGGCGGCGTACTTCTTGCGGCAGTCCATGCTGGAACGCGGCGACGAGTATTACATGGCAGTGTGCAACCAGTCGGGCATGATTGCCATTTACAACCCCGCGCAAAACCTGTTCATGAGCCCGATGGCGGACGGCCCCATTCAGTTTGCCGACACGCTGACATCGGTCGACAACCAGGCGCTCAACGTTGAGAAGCTGACTCGATTCGGGCGCAGCTTCAGCGTGGTGCGCGTGCCGTACGCGTTCAAGCTGCTCATGCAAGAACTGCAGGCCATGAACGTGCAGATGCGCGTGCTGACGGAGGACAACATTGACCAAATCGCGTCCATGTCATTTTCCACGACCATGCTGACACTGGGCGGACCGGCCAATTTGATTCGCGAAAACAAGGCGGCCGTGGGCAACCGGACGCCGACCGTGCCCGTGTCGCCCAAGGCGGACAACCGTCCCGCCCTGCGCCCCACCAAAGAAGGGGAATCAGAGGAACAGGGCGCAGAGAAAGCCGAGTCGCTGGGCTGGCACTTTGTGAATTTCGAGGCCAACGGCGGAGAGATTTATCAGTCGTTGCTGCGCGACGAACGTGGTGCGCCGACGCAGATGTGGTCGGTGCAGCAGCACGGGGGCAAATACCCGACCGAGCATCCCGAGGGCTGGAATGCGCAAATGCTGTATTACAATGACGGCGTGCCAATCAAGGCGGAGGCTGTTATCGACTTGCTGAAACAAATGCCGTATGCCAACAACTTTGCGCTGGCAGTGCAGGACATTCGGGACGAACAAGCCCAAAAAGATGCAGATGCCATCCCCATGTCAGAATTATCGATGCCAAATATGTCGCCGGAATACACGTCAATGTATGAGCCCACTTCGCCCATGCAAATGCAACGACCCACTTCGCCCATGCAAATGCAACAACCCGTGATGCAATCCAGCATGATGGGTCAACCCATGATGCAACCCATGGTCATGATGCCGCAACAGCAACCCATGGTCATGATGCCGCAACAGCAACCCATGGTCATGATGGGCCAACAACCCATGGTCATGGTGCCACAACCGCAATCAATGATGATGTCTCCAATTGTCTCCCCCACAAGTGCAACTGGCGCCAAAGCAGCCGAACTCATTGAAGAGCAGTTGCATGAACCTTCAATGCTGGATGTTGCACCCGAAGTCAAATCGGACCAGGCATCATCTTCCTCATCTTCCTCTTCTTCATCCGCCGAACAAACGGGAGGAACTCGTGTAATCAAATTGTCATGAAATCAAAATCAAAACAACTGTTCAAATGATTTAAATAATTCAAGTATTTAAATGATTCAATGAAAATAAAAATAAATTGGAACCCACGCTAGTGACGTTTGCTGTGTTTGCGAGACTTCTTATGATGCTTCTTGCTTCTCTTGTGCATGGTTCTCTTTCTGTGCTTTCCGCCTTGCAAAATAAAGGCGCGCATAGCCGCAGAAGCTTCATCATCAACATCGAGAGGGGAAGAAAGGCGACGACGAGGAGAAGCAGCACGAGCACCAGGACGAGGAGAAGCAGCACGAGCACCAGGACGAGGAGAAGCAGCACGGCGAGGAGAAGCAGCACGAGGAGAAGCAGCACGGCGAGGAGAAGCAGCACGAGGAGAAGCAGCACGAGCACCAGGACGAGGAGAAGCAGCACGAGGAGAATGATGAACGGCGGCAGCAGCGGCAGCAGCAGCAGCAGCGGGAGGAACATCCTCTCCAGCCTGACGCAATGCTGCAAGAATATGTGTCATGGCCAATGCCTTGTTCATTGCACCGATGGTGCCATTTGCAACCTTATCAATTAGTCGGCACACAATGTCCTTGAGGTTCCTAACTTTATGCAATCCTTGAAATCCAGTTTGAATTACTGCATCTCGAGCACCTCTCAGTGCATCTTTTGTTTGTTGAGTTTTCTGCGCAATGGATGCTTGCAATTCTGCCTTTTTGACCATGGAACGGGTCATCACACCTGTAGCAAAGTCCTTCGAAGCGCCAGCTTTGGTTGAAATATTATTGAAGACGCGAGCTGCATCAGCACGCGCGGATTCTCCTTGAATAAAATATCTATAAAATGCGACACCAGGGAGTGCTGGCTTACTCAACTTCGTTGCAGCTGAAATGACGGCAGATACAGCACTCATGCCACTTGTTGCAACACTTGCCGCAAATCCCGCCGCTGCTGGAATTGATTCAGTCATCAACTGCACAAGTACATCATAAAGCGCGGTTATGATTTCAGTTACAGCTGGGCCCACCTCATATATTTGCATGTAATATCTCAAGGTTTCAAATCCACCATATGACGCACCCACAAGTGCCCCAGCTCCTGCCAAAACAATTGCAGAATCAACGGCAAGTCTAACCCATCGATTGTCGCATGCCGCGCCTCCCATTTGATGATGGCGGCGGCTTCCACCTTCACCGTGGTACTTTAAATGTTTAGGTACATTTCCTTTTGCTACGGCGCCATGATATCCTGATTGTCTCCCCGGAACATCTCTCAGACCCCTTCCGTATAATACTTCTGCTGCGGCATCTACTTCCGCGAACAAGTTTTCCAATGCCTCTTCTCTACCCGCCATGTTATAAAATGTATATGCGTAATTTTTATACATATAAGAAATATTATTTTTTTTATTGCTAAATACAACCATTGCATAATTGGTTGTTTTCAATACGCATTCAAATGCATTTTAATTTGCTTCCGGCTTCTTTGAAAATGTGTCCATTGTATTGAATGTCCTTCGTGAGCGCCTTTGTCAGCGTTTTGTCGCTCATTGAAAGTGCTTTCAAGCAATCGTATTTGCACTCAAATTCTCTCACAATCACATTTTGCAAATCGCATTGATGCACTCCGTTCTTGTATAACACCGGTTTCCCGTTTATTTTTTGTTCAAATGCATGTTGCAATGCTTCGTCGCATTGGTCATACAATTTGTAGTAAAACCCTCTTGTCAATGTAAATTGTTTCACCGGATTGTCCAGCGCAGACGCGGAGTCATACCCGTTGAAATGGGCGGCGGTTTTTCGGTCAATGTAAACATTGCAAATTTCGGTTTTGGATTCATTCAATTGTGCAATGTATCCTAAATTTTGTTGTTTTGTTTTTTTTGTTGGTGGAAGGTTGTGGATCACGTTTGCGTCCAGTTCTCTGTCAACAAACACCCATCTGTATCCATGATACACCGTGTTTTCAACCACAGCCTTGTTCAAACTCGGGCGCTTGATATCATGGTTTTCTTTCATTGCTTCGGATGCGCTTTCATAAACCCGAATGATTTGCATCGTGTCCGGATTGATTTTTTGAAGTCGTGGGCCCAGCGTGACCAATGGTTCATTGAATCCAGTTGTGGTTTTGATTTGCATTGAATTGATTCTTTCGCACAATTCTTTGTTGATTTTTTCGAATCTCTCCATCTGACCCGAGAGATAATGCACTGTCTTGATCAATTCTTGAATGAGTCCATTCTGATTGTGTTTTTCATTCATTTCAAGCAACATCTTCAATTTTTCATTCTCAAGTTCCATTTTTACAATGTCATCATTGTTGAAATGTTTTGCGTTTGATGTCATGAGATGATTCAATCGGTCGTATGTCAAATTTTGACCAATCAAAAACAATTCATTCTCGTTTTCATGGTTTTGCAAATCAGCCACTTTGTTCAACCTTACAATTTCATGATGATGAATGAAGTGCTCAAAATCTTTGCTTCGACCAACCGCAAAGCAGTCCAGCAGGGTGCACTCCTCGTAGTTTTTTTTGTGTTCAGTGTATCGTCCAGTTATCCCTTTGCGACTTTCACCAATTTTCACGATGTATTTTCCATCATCCAGTGTCTTCACCCGGATGACATAAACGATTGAACCAACGGACGAATATTCTTTCAATAATACTTTTTCACGTTCCACGATTTTTTGTTGTTCAATGTCCTGCTTGTGCTTGTCCTCCAATTGCTGAACTGTTTCATTGGTTTTTTTTTCCATTTCTTTTTCTAAATTGTAAAAATTGTTCAAACGAATTTCTTTTATTACATCACATGCCCAATTTTGAAACTGGGTTGCAATTGGTTTTCTTGAACGGAATAATAGTTTATACAAACCTTTCTCTGTTAGAAATGAAACTTCTTGCAAACCTCCAAGGGTGGGCGTTTTGTGGACAACCTTTTCAGAATCATCAAACCCCTTGACGGATGATCTGATATTATTTAGTTCAAGAATTTCTGCAATGTCGCTTGCACGAAACAATGGGTCATTGATTGTACCTTTTATCACGATCTCAGTGTGCATTGTGTTTGTCGTAAATGCCTTGACAATTTCCATGATTTGAGAGAATATATGAGTGAATTCGTGGGTGGAAGGGTGTTATAAGTGGTTATAACGCCCTTTATTTAAGTTGTTTTGCACATTATATTCAAATTTTGATGTTTTCGTGATGTCCATATTAACGACACCACCGATGATATGCAAATATGGTTGTTTCCGTGCCGTCAACAGCATTGACAGCACACCGTTTATAATAAAATGTTTGATGTTTTTCGTGATGTAAGTTCTACTTACATCACCGGTTATGGTTTCATATTATCCAATAAATAACATGAAAAAACTGTGAGCATAATGCGTTTAGTTGGAGTAAGCGAGACCACCCATGCCGCTCATGACACGGAGAACGTTGTAGTTAGTGGCATAGACACGAACCTTGGCAGTCTTGACACCCTCAACAGTGGCGTTGGAGAGAACAAGCTGGAGAGTGGCGTTGTCAATGCGGGAGAAGTTGCACGTGCCGCTGGGCTGGTGCTCCTCGGGGCGCAGGGCGAAGGAGTACACGTTGATGCCGGTGTTGGGGGTGGCGGTGTGGTGCTGGTAGGGCTGCACGGTGTCGAAGTAGGAGCCTTCACGCTCAGAGAAGCGGTCCTGGCCGTTAAGCTGGAGCTTGGCGGTGACAACGGGGTTGTTGCCCCAGCAGTGCAGGATGAGGGCAGTCTCGGCGAGAACGAAGGCGCCGGCATCAGAAACACCGGAGTTGATCTCGTAGCCGGCGGTCATTGCTTCATCATTGGGACCGAAATTTGGCTGACCACTTTGGGGAAAGGGCTGGCCAGAACCAGCAAAGTTCGCAACAGAGTACCAGTTTTGACTGATGGGCGCGCCAGTGGCCGGGTTAATGGGGCCGTTCCACCAGCCGGGACCAGCAACATCCACGGCGCCGGCATCGTTGAACATGTTGTTGTTGATGAAGGAGCCGGATGTCAAAGCAGTGGCCTCCTTGCCGCCGAAGGCGTGGATGGCGTTGGGAAGGGCATCAACGGCGTCGGTGTAGTTGAAGGGCTGGGCACCGAGAAGGCCGTAGAGGAGCTGGTGGCACTCGAAAGAAGAGCAGTAGTCGACGTTGCTGTCGGGCTGGACGATCCAGATGAGCTCCTTGACGGGGTGGTTGAAGTTGAGCTTGATCTTGTTGGAAGAGGAACCGACGGACTCATCACCAGTGAACTGGAGCTGCTCGATCAGGTACTCGTGGGGGTTCTGGGCCATGCGCCTGCGCTCATCGGTGTCCAAGAAGACGTAGTCAACATAGAGAGAGGCAGCAACCAGGGACTGGTTGTAGGCAGTGACGACCTTGCCACCCTGAGACAGGTTGTCGCAGTTCAGAGAACCGACGGCCCACAAGCACTCGTCAATGGGACGGATGTCAAGGTTGATCTTGACCTCGTGGTATTGAAGGGCAATGAGGGGAAGGGCAAGACCGGGGTTGCGGCAGTACCAGAACTGGAAGGGGACATAGAGGGTGGTCTCAGGAAGAGCATTGCGGGGAGCGCACACCTGGCGGGGGGCGGTGGCCTGGCAAGGACCGTCAACATCGTTGAACGAAGGGTCAGTAATGTAAGTCAACTGGGTGGTGTTTCCAACCATGGCAAAGTAGCCGGGGCGCTGGTCAACCGTGAGGGTCAGCTGGTTCCAGATGTGCATCCAATCACCGTACTGGCGATCAATGCGCTGGCCACCGATCTCGACCTCGACCTGAGAGACGATCTGCTCACCGGGGAAGTCAAGCCAACGGGCATACACACCGTCCTGGTTGGTGCCCTTCATGTTCTGGTTGATCTCGGGGAGAGTAACCTGAAGGTAAGTGCGGTAAGCCAAATCACCGTTGCGGGAGATAGTGCAGGTCACACGGCGACCGAAATCGGCCTGGCCGTTGAAAGTCTGCTCAATGGACTCCATGGCAAAGTTGGTGTAACGCTTGTAGGAAACCTTCCAGAAGGTAATCTGAGGATTACCAGTCAAATAAACGTCTTGAGCGCCATAGGCGACAAGTTGCATCAATCCACCTCCCATTTTGTTGTTGTTGGTTATAATATGCCTAAAGAAAAAAAAATCAGAAAAACAAATGAATTAAACTTAAATTGCACGGTTTAATACATTCATACGTTTCATGCGCGCAGCGCTTATAACTTGCTCATTCATTGACACTGCAAACTGAGGTTCTTTTTCATAAACTGTGTCAAATATTCATCGTCTTCATACATTTTGTATTGCCCATTGTGTTTTTTTATAAACACGTAATTGCTGGAAGTGTTGGAGGTGTTGGCTGCGATAGGACTCGTTTTTTTCTTAATGTTCCATCCGTCTTCCAGAGCATTGTGCAAAAATGTCAAAAGCTGCGTTCGTTTAATGAATTCCGAACCCGCTCCTGTGCAATTATTTGCTAAATATGCGGAAGTGTATGTTAGTTTGCCTCCATCCTTCTTTTTCAAAACATATGTGTTTTTGCGTTTTTTTATGCACCATTTCTGTTCCAAATGTTTGAAAAAAAAGGACATTTTAGCCAGTTCGTCTTCTGACAATGCAACTTGGGTCAAATCGTGCGACATTCTGGTTGACACTTGGAACCACTTGTTTCCTAAATATTATAAAATGATAAATAATATGTCATTAACATTACGCTAAATAATATATTAAATGGATGAATTGTATAAATTGTATCATAACATCCCATTTCCCATCATATTGCCCTTGCACCCACTTGCCCCCACTTGCCCCCACATCCACCCACCATCCGATTGCATGTCGCCCCCTAACAACTCGTTCAAACAAAAAACAAATAAGAAAATTGTTTTGGATGAAAAGAGCATTGTGACGTTGGACAGCAAGCACCGAGAGCATCAAGCCAAGATTGCAAAGCTGAAGACGGAAACCATTCCCCGACTCATAAAGGAAAAACGGTCATTGAAGCAGCAGCTCCTGACAAACCCGTCCATTGGGGTTGAACTGCAGGAACGGATGAATGAACTGCGCGCCGTCATTCGCGAGCATCAACTGGAATGCAAAAACTACTACTTGGACAACAACGAAATCATATTCGATTACTTTGAAAACAAGCAGCAAATTTGCAACGGGAACAACAAGACCAAAATTCTGAACGACTTTTTTCGCGTGGAGTCCGTGTCCAAAGAAGACGAGCTGAAGCGCATGAACCAGAGCAATGTGCAACGATATCTCACCAATTTGGACCCCTCATACATTGACATTAACAACTATGTGTTTGCCACTGACGTGTGCCGATACTGCCACGCCGGCGAAATGATCCCGGTTGAAAATGAAGGCATCATGGTGTGCAACAACTGCTCCATTCACGTCAGCTTCCTGGTGGAGAACGAGAAGCCGTCGTATAAAGAGCCACCCAAAGAAGCGTGCTTTTACGCTTACAAGCGCATCAACCACTTCAAGGAAATTCTGGCGCAGTTCCAGGCCAAGGAAACCACGCAGATTCCACCCGATGTGCTGGAAAACATAAAGCATCAGATTAAAAAGGAGAGAATTGACCTGCACACGCAGCTGACGGATAAAAAAGCGAAGGAAATTTTGAAGAAGCTGGGATACAACAAGTATTATGAGCACATTCCGTTCATCAAGGAGAAGCTAGGCATCAAGCCGCCCGTCATGTCGCCGGAACTGGAGGAAACGCTGTGCAACCTGTTTATGGAAATTCAGGGGCCGTATGCCAAGTTCTGCCCGGAAGACCGCGTCAACTTTTTGAATTATTACTACACCGTGTATAAGCTGTGCGAGCTCCTGAACCAGCGCGAGTTTCTGCCGTACTTTCCCATGCTGAAGGACCGAGAGAAACGCATCGAACAGGACGAAATATGGAAGAAAATTTGCGAGGAGCTGAACTGGGAGTTCATTCCGACCATCTAAATCAGAAAACCTACGGTTTTCCGAACCTTTCCCTTAAGTCCTTTTAGCTCATGCTCCTAGACTTGCTTCGCTTCTTCGCGCTTCGCTTATTTCCCCCACCCCGAATCAAGTGGTCGCAATTCTTTTTTGAGCACTTGGCCTGTTTGTTGTCCATCGGTTTTAAACGCGACCCATTGTAATGCTTCTCTGCGCATGCAGAGTAAGCCTGAACCTCTTGCTTGGATGGATTCTTTGCCAGCGAACACTTGCGTTTCAGCGTCTGCATGTAGACCGCGCGTTCCTTGTTCATAATCCGTTCAGGGGTGCATTTGGTGTCCCGACATTGCATGTATGTTAGCGGCATTGTATAATAAACTGTGTTATATAATATGATGCGCACATTTCATTTTAGTGCCTCCTAGACTTCGTCTTCCGGGACTTCCGGGACTTCCGTGGCTTCGTCTTTCGCGACGACTTCTTAGACTTGCTTCGCTTCTTTCCAGCTCCTCTCAGTTGATTATTATTGTCTGGATTCGCTTGATTCGCTTGATTCGCTGGATTCGCTTGATTCGCTTGATTCACTGGATTCTCTTGATTCGATGGATTATCTTGATTCGCTGGATTCGCTTGATTCGCTGTATTCGCTTGATTCGCTGGATTCGCTGGATTCGCTTGCTCATGTTCTTCCACTAAATGTTTATACATTGCCATGAGAATGGGGTTGATCTCAGTCATAATTTCATGCTGCATTTGTTCATTTAGTTTTCCAACTATCGGCTTAAGTTTTGCGTAAGTCTGTAGTGCGAGATCGTATCCTTCTCTGGATGGGTTATTGTCAAATGATTCAGATTGTTCGCGCAATGCAACGATGTAATCGGAAGCCTTGGCGTGAACTTCGGCCATCTGAGTTGCCTTGAATGCAACTGGTATTCTTTCTTCAATCTTATGTTCAATCTTCTCCAACGTTCTCAATTGAGCACTGAAATTGGGCAATTGAGATTTTAAGGTTGAAATCTGAGTTTGCATGGCCGCCCGATTGTTGCATTTCAGACATTCATTGTTGCATGTTTTATCTAAACTATCATGCGATTTTACTAGGTCCTTAATTTTATCCTCTGTGGAATTTCTTTTGTAATTTACACGAACATACAAATGTTTAATTAATTTTAGCACTTGTTCTAGCTGGAACGGGTTTAAATTCAAGTTTTGAACAAAAATATTGGGGTCAACGATGTTGTTGGGGTCAAATGAATTGATGTCAAACATGGAAGGGTCAAATATAGCAGGGTCTATCTCAGATGAACCCGACATTGTAAATTATAAATCACGAATTATAATACAATTTCTTATAAATTGCATTATATTTTATATCATTTGAGAGAATTTCTCTCTTCTTCCACTTGTTAAACCACCTTAAACCTTGAGCACGTTGCCAGGGAAGCCGACGAGGTTGGCACCGATGCCGAAACCGGCGCCGCTGCGAGCCGACACGGCCAGGGTGGGCACGTAGGTGTCGAGAATACTAAAGGTGGCAGCGGCAACGAGTGCAATGAGACCGATCTCATCGAGGTTGAGCTTGCGCTGAGGGATGGAGTAAGCGGCAAGGGCGACCAGCGCACCTTCCACCAAATACTTAATGGCGCGTTTGACCAACTCGCCTAAATCCAGAACACCGCCGATCATTTTGTTTGTGATTGATTATATAATTCAATAAGAAAAAAAATACTTATTTCATGAATTTAATGATGTATGGATTGATTATTAATGGGAATCGGGAATGACACAAAATTTGTTGAAGTTAATTAATACAATTGTTCAAAAATGGGCTTAAAATCAAATCTGAAATATTAACCACGTTGCACACATTAACAATGACCGACCAATCACCCCATCCGCCCAACGGCGTCACCTTGCAGAAGTTGCCCGACGGAACGGTGAACCCTAAATACGTGGACTTACTGGACGAGGACAAGCCCATTGCGGGCCAAAAGTTTGCGTGCCTGTCCTTCATTTCCCCGGAGCACATCATCAAGCAGCGCGAGCACTTCTTTTTTCAAAAGTTCGTGGAGCACTGGGACATCCATAAGTCCACCGACAAGTTCCTGCAGTTTCTGAATTTCGTGTCCTACAAGTACGGCGTCAAGTTCGACAAGCTGACCGAGGACTTCCAGCAGTTCAAGGAGTCGGAGAAGGAGCTCATTGCCAAGACCGACATCGTGGACGACTACAAGTCGTTCTTGGACATGAACGAGGAGCGGCTGGACGAGGAGTTCGGCGCCCAGCACGAGTTCCAGACTTCGGTGCGCGGCCTGAAGGTGCGCGGCGTGTTTCCCTCGCAGAAGGAGGCCGAGCTGCGCTGCAAGATGCTGCGCGAGGTGGACCCCAATCACGACGTGTTTGTGGGCCCGGTGGGCCTCTGGGTGCCCTTCCACCCGGAGGCGTACAAGACCGGACGCGTGGAGTACATGGAGGACACGCTGAACCAGTTGATGAGCGAGAAGAAGAAGAACGAGGAGCACGCGAAGTCGGAGTTCGACAAGCGCGTCAAGGAGGCCAAGCAGAAGGCCATCGATGAGAACAAGAAGTTGGCCGAAAAGAGCGGCAACAAGCTGACGCAGACGCTGAGTGCGGACGGCGAGTTGGTGGGCGTTTCTCAAACCACCGGAACCGATTTTGCGGTGGACCCTGAGCCCGCCGATGGTTCCGAGCTGAATGCGGATGACATTCGCAACCAGCTGTTCAATGCCGAGAACGTGGTGCTGAACCCGGACCAATCGGACCGCGGTCTTTCGACCTTGACGCACCCACCCACGGCTGCTGCTGCTGCTGCTGCTGCTGCGTCTGCATCAATTGCACCTGAGTTCGAAGAGGTGGACTAAGCGTCCCACTTTAAACAATTGATTCATGATTCATGATGCATGATTCATGAATATGAAATATGGCATGGAATGTGTAATTTCCATGCAATATAAATATCGTTTAATAGTATGCATTATTGACACGATGTCGCAACAACTGGATTTGGATGTAAATAACTACACGCATGCCGAAATATTTGCATTGTTTAGTCTCGACCCGAGCAGCTGCACCATGGCAGAAGCGGAGTCCAAAACCGCCGACGCACTGCAGCAGGTTGCCGATTCGCAGGATTACACGCAATTCTTCGCACGATGTCGAGAGATAATGACAAGAAAAATAGGGGAACGAACACGGCCGCACGATGCAACCGAATTTGCCCGAGGGCCGTCGATGTATCGCCCGCTTCAACCGCCGCAGCACCCGGACACGCTCAGCATCAATTATTCCACCCCGCCTTCCAATTCCAACGCATTCAATCGTGATTCGGTGGTCAATGAAGGTGGCGCGTATGCCAAACGAAACATCGCGCCCGTCATCAACGCCTACAACTACAAATTCCCAACCGGCGTGCTGAACCCGATTGAGCGCCGTGTGATTAAGCGGCTTCTCTCCATGGACACGCTGTTTCGCACAACATATGATATGACTAGCGCCACAAATGCATCCTGGGTTCTCCCGTATCCCGTTGACAACGTGGTCTCCATGAAAATCGCGTCGCTGCAAATCCCGAACATGTGGTACGCCTTTTCGGAAGCCACCAAAACGAACCGATTTATGGTTATAATTACGGGAATCAACGTCGGGACATATGTTCCCACGCAGATTTACACCAATGAAATTGTTATTCCGGATGGGAATTACACGAGCGCCCAATTCGTGCAAATCATGAACAACCTGTTCCAAAACACGCAGAACGGCATGGAATTTTTCCAGATGACGTTTGACACTTACACTGGGAAGCTGACGCTGTCGCAGACGTATTTGGTGGTCAACCAAACCAACAGCCCGAATCTGGCGTATACCGTCATATTCGACAATGTCAGCAAATACGACAAATTTTATACCGAGTGCTTTGACGACTATGATTTTGAACACCTGAAGCAGCAGCATTTGAAGGAGTACTACAATGCAAACATCAAGTCGATTAGCCGGACGGCGGGATGGATGATGGGGTTCAAGAAACCCGTGTATGAGCGCACGTGGGCCAACACGGTCATAAACTCCATCAATTCCGTGCCGGCCGTCACGTATTACGCGTCTTTGACGGCCGAGGCCGCTTACGGCAGCAACTCGCTTTGGAACTACATGTATGTGGACGTGGACGACTACAACAAGAACTTCATAACGAACAGCATCATCGCGCAAACGGGGGATTCCTACCTGGGTGTCAACCTGCTGGGACGAATCCCCATCGGGAACGATGATCTCATTGTCATCAACGATACGGGCGGCGACACGACGTTCAAGACGCGCGAGTATCTGGGACCGGTGCGCCTCGAGAAGCTGACCATCCGGCTGCTGGACAAGTTCGGCAACGTCATTCCCACCAACGGGAACGACTACTCCATTGCGCTGGAACTGCAAGTGCTTTACAATTAAATGATGGTAAATGATGAATGCATTTTAAATCAATGTATTAATGTAATGCAACAAAAATTGATTTAAATTGTAAGGTGTTTATATTCGGAACAGAACAGCAATCACAACAATGTATACCGAGATATTCAACGGCGACTATGCCATCCAAGTGGGCGCGAATCAGGCCGAGAATGACGCGCTCGTTAAAAAGGCACCCCAGCACGCCATGTGGTTTCATTTGAAGGACTTCCCCAGCGCGCACGCCGTTGTAGTGAACACGGTGAAAGCGGGCACCTACGACGCCGATGTCATTAAACGCGCAGCAACACTGGTAAAAGAACGCGCTGCAGTTAGTATCAGGGGTTTGCGCAGTGTGGGCGTCAATTACTTGCCAGCAAAGCATGTGCGGCGCACCGAAACCCCGGGCAAGGTCATCATGACCAAGGCCGCTAAATGCATCCACATTTGATGACATTGGTAGGCTTTTTTCATGCTCCATATCTGTGTAGTAATTCAATCATTAAGTCATGCCATATGCCGTATCCTAGAGTTGCTCCTTTCGGTTGTCCTTCAGCTGTTAAAGCTTCATGGCGAGCTTGAAGCCCATGAAGTTCTGATAGTACAAACGATTTATCCTGAAGTTGTTCCAGATGTTTCTGTTCCCATTCATTTACGCGTTGTTCTTCCTCACTGCGCACTGCCTGCATTTTTGCTCTATCCAAGCGCTTTTGTTCTAATTTTCGTGCCATTTTTTCTTGCTCATATTGTTGCCGACGTTCTTCCTCTGATTTTTTTTCTTTTTCTTTAGATATAGCAGATATAACAGAAGCAGCATGTCTAGCTGCAAGAATTGCTTCTTGTTCTTCGGGTGTTTTTAATTGAAAATCTATTTCGTTTATTTCTCTTTGGATATAACGAATTCGTTCACTGATATCGTCATCTACGCCTCTTTTGGCCAATGCAGCTTCTTGTTGTTTACGTTCTTCAATTAATGCTAATCGTTTTATTGACAATTCGGCTCTTGTCAGAGGTACAACTTCAGCTGCAAGTTGTTGTTGTTTGCTTGCTCTGCGGCCACGGGTACCTCTACCAATTTGTGTTTTTTTCAAACTTTTCTTTTTTTTTCCACCATGTCGCATAAGTGTCTTACCTTTTTTAGATCCTTTATTTAATGTTTTTTTAGATGTTTTTCTAGAGCGTTGCCCACCCTTATGGGATGTTGGCACTTTCAAATACAGTGAATGATCGCGTGATTGCATGATGTTTTTATATCATATCTTAATATTTAATTTATTATTGAACATTTGAAATCACTAAAGTCGCCACGATTTGAACCATTTCATAGTGAAAAAAATGTTAGAACATAGACACATACATGGCACTTACCAAGCATCCACAATATTTCATCTATCCAAATTTATCTTCACTAACTGTTGAGTTTGACCTTTCGGATGTGTTGACCTCACGCATACCATCACGTCTTTTCCTTTTTCAGGTTGTCTCGCTCTTTTTCCTCTTTTTCCTCTTTTTCCTTTTTCAGGTCGTGTTCGTAGCGCTTTTCCCAGTATCTCCATCCTTGTTTTGTCCACATTTTTGTTTGCGATGTCGTTTATATTATCTCTTTATTAGCGTTTCAATTTTATTGATATTTACAAATACCTGAATTTCAAAGTAGAGATAAATTCAAGAAATAATACAACCAATTCAATTCAACCAATTTAGTATTTCATTTTGCGCATATTGAATCCGAATCCATGATCCAATGATCAGGGGGGGGTTAAAGGGCACTACGCAGTGGACGCATGTCCCCCATTACAGTAGTAATAGTCAGAAACGACCGTCTTGGCCTTGACGTATCGGCTCATTTTGGCGGCGGACACGCCTTCTGACAAGGCCGCGTTTGCAATCGTGGGCCACGAGCTCAAGAGCTGGTGCGTGGTCGCCTCCCTCTTTTCCACCTTTTTGCCGGTCGTTGACGTGCATATTGGGTTGTTAGTAGTTGCATTTGTCATCGCATAATAATCCTCGCGCAATGACACGCCATAGTAGCCCTCGTTGTTTCCCTGTTCGGTCCACACGGTCGCTTTCAGCGCATGCGGTGACGCATTCAAATATGCTTTCAAATCCTTCATGTCTGTCTCAGTCAATGGTAATCCAACTGACAGTTTCCATTTCTGGTACTCTTTCAGTAATACGGAATTTAGAACCTTGCCGCAGTCCGAAAATTGACACCGTTCAAACAAAAATGTCTCCGCATTCGGACTCAATGAAAGCGATGATACATCCGATACTGGCATCTTCTTGTATTCCACCGTTTTCAGTTTCACGCCAAGGTAGCCGTGCACCCCGCGAATGCGCTTGGCCTTGAACCGCACGTCCAGATAATTCTTCAGCGCGTGGAACGTTTCCTTCGTCGGCTTGGTTTGACACCACAACCGGAATCGACCCTCCATGCTGACCGACGACTCCTCCACGTCGGGGCGCACAATGCACGCCACTTTGATGAATTCGTTGAACTTCTGCGTCAGCTCGTCCTCAGGCAGCAGCACATTCTGATAGACGGATTGGTGACCCGCCGCAACCACCTCCAGCTCCTGCTTCTGTTTGGCTACGAGTTCCCGCAATTCGGTCAGTTCTAGGGACTGGTTTGCCACCGTTTTTTGCAGTTCACGGTTCTCGGCTTCCAGCACCTCGTTTCGCTGCATCAGTCGGTTGAAATTGTCAATACTGTACGTGCGCGAATGAATGATGTCGGCGATGTGTTTCTTCAGGCGCTCAATCGTGAAATTCGTGCTGTCGTATGCAATGATTTCGGTCTTGTTTTTGCCGCCCACTTCAATGCTGCGGATGTTGCGCTTGATTTTCGGATACGTCTTGATCAGGTTCTCTATCTCCACCTTGTTTTGAACCCGGAAGGCAGCGACCAGCACGAAATTTTGGTATTTTTTGCGATGGTCCATTACGCGCGTTGAGAGGTCGTTCGTGTGTCCGAATTTGATCAGCTTCTCGTTGTCGGCATTCGTGTTGTCAATGGTGCCAAAATAGATGCACTCCGTGTTCAACGGGAACTGCCCAATGATCGCCTGCTCCACGGCGCGCTGTTTTTCTTTCTTCGTGGATTGGATCACGGAGTCCTTTTCTTGAATCACTGCTTGAATGACGGCGTTTTTTTGTTCCAACTGCTGTTTGAGTTCATCGGTTTCTTCTTCCACAATTTGGTGCAAAACCTCTTCCATCTTCATGTAATACTCGTGAATTTCTGATGCCTTTTTCGTTTGTGCCTTCAGGCACAGCGACTTGAAACAACGAACGGTGAGCATGATGATTTGCTTGTTGTGACCGCCATGACTTTTAGGAGCTTCTTGATGCTCAATGTTTTTGTAATCAATATCAATTTTGAAATTCTTTTCAAGCATGGTTTTTGCATGTTGTTTTTGCTGAAAACCTAACCAATTCCATACATTGCCCAAATCAACAACAAAATCCAAGTTTTTGTCATAATTCAAGTAGCAATAAAAGCTACTCACAAACAACTGTTGCTCAAATCCAGTGAATGATTCCTGAATTTTCGTTAATAGCCGTCCATTGTATTCATGAGACAGTCTGGTGATGGGGTTTTTCTCAATCAGCTCAACGATGTTCAGCTCCTGGTGTGTGTGTGTTGCGGGTTCCATGGTGGTATGGGTTTATACTATGCATAAGCGGACTCTGTTTAAGTTGTTTTATGCATTATGATTTTAAAACTCGTGTGCATGATTTATAAAAGCAACTGATTGAGCGGAGCATGAAATGCGCTTTTATATTTTGAAAACGGGGTTTATACAATCTTGCTCCTCCGTCGGCGGAGCAAGATTAATAATGTTAGATTAGTTTATGAAAAAGTGCTTTTGTACAAACAAATGCACTTTTTTCAAAGTGAAAATCTTGTTCACGGATGTGCGTGAGCAAGATTATAATAACTCATTCAAAGTGAAAATCTTGATTCACCCAAATGTGAAGCGCTTTTCACCATTTGCTCTTTTTTACGTTGATTTTGGGCCCCTTTTTACCCGAGTTTTTGGGGTCATAGTTCTCCTCTTCATCATCCGAGTGCAAATCTTTGGAGATTTCCCAGAACTCCTTAGACCCCAGCTTGAACGGGCCGTGCTGTTGCGCCTTGTACCAGAAGATTTGCTCCTGCAGTTTGTTGGATTTCGCATTGTTGTTAATGACCAAGCACTCGAAATTCTCGGTGCACTGGTCCATCACCTGGCAAAAGCTCTCAAACGTGGGGAACATGCCCGCGTAGTTCTCGTAGATGCGTTTGCGGTTGGCAATGTAGGGTTCGCGCAGGATAAACACGTAATCAATGTTCGTGCGCAAATTGGGCGGAATACCGAGCGGATATTGCATTGTGATGACTAACATGATCTTCCAATGACGCCCGTTCATAAAAAGAAGGCGCATCATGACGTCCTTGGTCCATTTGTTGTCATACAAACAGTCGTCCAGAACGACAAAGGTGCGGGGGTCGATGGTGGAGCGTTTATACGTTTCCACTTCTTTTTTCACTTGCTTGAGGACGGCCTTTTGGCGCTTGAGGATGTTTTTGATGATGGCGGTGTTGTAAGCGTCGTGAATGAAGAGCTTGGGGACGTGGGCGGCGAAGAAGCCGTTGCCGGCCTCGGTTCCAGAGATGACGGTGCCGATGGGGATGTCCTGGTGGTGGAACATGAGGTCCTGCACGAGGAAACTTTTACCGGTGTCACGGCGGCCGATGAGCACGATGACGGGGCCCTTGTTTTCATCTGGCCTAAAGCTGATGGAGCGCATATCAAATTTGGAGAGCTCCAGATTCATTGTTTAAAGTTTAAAGTTTAATGAATGTTGGCACCTATTACACTACAAATAAATAATATTACGAATATTTAAACGCGAGTGCGATGGCGACGACAACGAAACCGGATTGGATAAAGAAGTTTTACTATGCATTGTTGTATGCCTGGTATGCATTGTATGCAGTGGCTCTGCTGGGAATTGCGACGGTTGCACCGACCTACCTGGACACGGTGAATTCGGTGTTGAAGTATTTCATAATCGGATTTTTGCTGGTGCGGTTCAATCCGTGGACTACGAAGCAGGGGAACCAGGAAATGACTGCGTTTGATCGCACGATTGTGTTTAGCGCGGCGTTCTTTTTGCTGGCATCCACTGCCATTGTGTCGCTGATAACAAATGCGTTGAGATGAATTTGCAAAATAACACATCGAATAGATAAATTACTTTTAAAATTTATTTATATTAGGAAGAGTGTATAGTGATACACAAAGAATGAAAGACAAACGCGATAATCGTTCCAATGCCAAAACGTTGGATGATTTGGAGCAGGAGTTGGTCAAGCAAGCGGTTGAAAACATAGAGGCCAAGATTGGCGCTAAAAAAACGAGCGACCCCAAAATGAAGGACATCATTGCCATCGTGGAGCGTTTCATAAAGAAGCACGAGCTGGTGTGTTATGGCGGCACGGCAATCAACAACATCTTGCCGGAGGATGCACAGTTCTACGACAAAAAAACGGAGATTCCCGATTACGATTTTTATTCGCCCAATGCACTGGAACACGCCAAGGATCTGGCCGATGAGTTTTACGAGAACGGGTTCTCGGAGGTGGAGGCCAAGTCGGGTATGCATCACGGCACCTACAAAGTGTTTGTGAACTTCGTAGGCATTGCGGACATCACGCAGCTGGACCCCACGCTGTTCAAGAACGTTCGGGCGGATTCCATCAAAGTGGACGGCATCCTGTATGCGCCGCCCAACCTGTTGCGCATGGGCATGTATTTGGAACTGTCGCGCCCCGAGGGCGACGTGTCGCGTTGGGAAAAGGTCAGCAAGCGGCTTGCTTTGTTGAACAAGCACCATCCGCTGAAAGCCGAGGGGTGCACGCCGGACCGGCTGCGCCTGCCATTCCAAACGCCGAGGCAGAATCAGATGAATCAGAAGCATCAGAAGCATCAGAAGCATCATTTCAAGGAAAGCCCCACGGCGGACGAAATTGATGGAATAGGAACATCAAATGAGAGCGACGAGGTGCGCATGTTTCGCGCGGTGCGCAATGCGTGCATCGATGAAGACCTGGTGTTTTTCGGCGGATACGCCATTTCGCACTATGCAAAGTATTTGCCCGGTTCGGACAAGGCGCTGTTTGCGCAGATTCCGCACTTTGAAGTGCTGTCGGTGGACCCCGAGACCAGCGCTCGCAAGGTCAAGGATCGACTGGAAGACAACGACTTCAAGGACGTGGTCATCACACAACACTCGGGCATCGGTGAAATTGTGCCAGAGCACTATGAGATTACGGTGGGCAATGGCAAGAACAGTCATCCGATTGTTTTTATTTACAAGCCGGTTGCGTGCCACAGCTACAATGTCATACAAGTGGGAAAAAAGCAGGTGCGCATTGCCAGCACGGACACCATGTTGAGCCTGTATTTGGCCATGATTTACACGGACAAGCCTTATTACAACAAGACGCGCATTCTGTGCATGTGCAAATATTTGTATGAATTGCAGCAGCGCAATCGTCTAAAACGCAGCGGATTGTTGCGGCGGTTTGGAATAACGTGCTACGGCAAGCAGGAAACGCTGGACGACATTAAAGCCATGAAAGCGGAGAAATATCAAGAGCTAAAGCGTGACGATCCCGTTTACGAGGAATGGTTTTTAAAGTATTCGCCGATGGAGTATTTTGAGCACACTTACAACGTGAAAAATCACAAGTTGACAGTGAAAAAATCGCCGAATGCGAAAAGCGTTAAGAACAGTGCAAAGAAGAGCCCCAGCAAGAGCCCCAACAAGAGCCCCAACAAGAGCCCCAACAAGAGTCCCAACAAGAGCCCCAACAAGAGCCCCAGCAAGAGCCCCAGCAAGAGCCCCAGCAAGAGTCCCCACAACAAGACACCGAGTCCCTCAAAAAGCATAAAGCTGAGCACAAAGAAGACCAATGCAAAGACAAAGAAAAGGAAAACCAAAAAGGCCAGCGCGTTCAAACGAATCTTCAAATTGATTGCATGAATGAAACCCTAAAAAATAAAATATCCACATAGAAAAATGCAAACTTACATGAAATGGGGTCTATTTGCGCTGTTGATTTATTACATTGCACGCTATAACTACACGCATCAGACGAAATTGGAAGAGGGGTATGAAAACTGGACGGCGTGTGTGGAGCAAGGATATCCAAAAAATTGGTGCATGTTCACGCCGAATCCGATGGAACCCGCACCCGGATACTGCAATTGTGGCGGAAATCGATATGGCAGTTATCATGTGGACGGCAAATGCAACTGCTACTTGTACGACTCACAACTGGTGCCCATGTATGTTGACAATCGGTTTCACGATTTTTTAGAATAATTAATATATGAACGAAACTCCTCGGATGAGTCATCATGCAATGATTCGGGAGAATGGCACACGGTGCAACAAAAGCATCCGAATCCGCCGTCGTCATGACATCGCACCGCATCGCAGTTCAGCGTGTCGTGCATGATGTCGGTGCATTCAAAATCGTCGCATCTGACATAAATGGCTGAAAATATGCCTACCAATACAGTGGCCAGCGGAAAAAAGGGCAACAACATGACAGGCATCTTGGATGGAATTGAATTCAATGTATATTACATGAATTTAATTATTTTGATGGGTTTTAACTACGCTTCCTATGACTACGCTTCCTATGACTACGCTTCTTGCCACCACGCTTCCTATGACTACGCTTCTTGCCGCCATTTTTAAAAACGCCTGCATCAACCATTCTCTTGTTTATATCATTTTTGTAGTCGGGGTCAGCCATGTATTGATCGACAGTTTGTATCGGGTTAAACAGCTTGGTTTTTCTGGCGGATACACCGGAATTGTTCATTTTTGTTATACAATTAAAATATATTATAATTCGAAAATTCAACAACTGCGACGGCGCTTAATGTAATTCAATCGATTCAATTCAACCCAAAATTCGCGGGCAGCTCCGGAATGCACGTGCCATAATAAGTCTCGATTTCTTTCAACTTGCGGAAATCGCGACGCGTCACGAAATTCACGCCGCTGCCTTTGCGACCCCAGCGCCCGGAACGCCCGATGCGGTGCAAGTACGTGTGCACGTCGCGCGGCATGTCGAAATTGATGACCGTGCTCACCTGCTGAATGTCAATGCCGCGCGCCGTCACGTTGGATGAAATGAGCACGCGATGCGCACCGCTTCGGAACTCTTGGTACGCCTTGTCGCGCACCTCCTTTTCCATGCCGCTGTGAATGCAGCACACGGGAAACCCGTCGTTCATCATGGCCTCCGCCAAATCACTCACGCGCCGAATGCTGTTGCAGTAAATGATACACTGCGACACGGAAATGCGCGTGAACAAGTCCTTCAAGGTTGCGTACTTGTCGTGGTCCGTCTCCAGAGCAACATGAAACTGGCTGATTCCCTCCAGCGTCAGCATCTCGCTTTTCACCAGGATGCGCACCGGGTCGCGCATGAACTTGTCCGACAGCGAATGCAACTCGGTCGGCATCGTCGCGCTGAACAAGCACACCTGCACGTTCGTGTTTAGCTGCTGAAAAATGTTGTAAATTTGCTCGTTGAATCCCGCCGACAGCATTTCGTCGGCTTCGTCCAACACAAGCATGTGCATTCCGCGCCCAATCGCGGGCTGACGGCGCAGAATGTCGTGCACGCGACCGGGGCAGCCGATGAGCACCTGCGGCCCGTTTGCCTTCAAATCGGCAACGTCGTCTTCCGTGGAGGTTCCACCAATGAGGAGCTGCACGTTGAGTCCAGTCATTTGAGTGGCCAGGTCCTTGACCACGTCGTGAATTTGCTTGGCCAACTCGCGGGTCGGCGCAATGATGAGTGCTTGCGGATGCTTGACGTCCAGCCGCATTCGGCTCAACACGCCGGTTGCAAAAGCGCCGGTCTTGCCGCTGCCCGACTGCGCTTGGGCAATGACATCCCGGCCGTCAATGATGGACAGGATGGATTTCTGCTGAATGGGGCTGGGCTTTTCAAAGCCGTAGCCGTATATGCCACGCATCAGCTGCGGGTTTAAATCTGGTATATCTTCCCACGCCTCGAATTCACGGGCCTGGGATGTCGGGGGTGTGGGTGCGGGTGCGGTCATGTTCTATGGAATGGGTGCGCTGGTTTAGCATGCAACGGTGTATTTAAGCCATTTTCAATTATTTATTTTTATTGGCCACATTGACGCGACTCATCCCCCGGCTTAAAAAAAGGCACCACCATAATAATACATGTTGGTTTGATTGCATTTAGAAAAATAATAATAAAAATAAGAAAAGAACACATGGACTCCAATGCAATGTTGGGGTGCATGGTTTCATCGTACGCGGTGTCCATTGGAATTGTGTGGTATGATTATGCAATGCAGGGTGCAACTAGCATAAGTCAAATCATTTGCAAACATCGTGCGGGGGTGATTGGCTCCATGGCACTCATGGCCGCATCCACATGCGCATATGAATACCTGCGAGTGAAACATGCTCCTTCCCATCAGGTTGAATTTTGCAAAATGGGGTTTGCGTGCATTGTCGTATTATTAGTGTGCATTTTCTCTCTGGTGTCCATCGATGAAACGCATGTTGTGCATTACGTGTTCGCATCCGCCGGATTTGGCGCAATCATGGGATTTATCGGCGTGCATTCCGTGCTGCTGCAAACGCCGGTTTGTGCAGCCGTGGCTGCAGTGCAGTTTGCATCATGCGCTCACATGGTGCATCAATTCGAACGGAATGGCGACATATTTTGGGGGGAGGTTGCATTCATTGGAGCCTTTGCGCTGTTTTATTTTTATCTGCATTATTGCAATCATTGTAATCACAACATCGGTGGTTCATGAAACGCAACTTCAAAATTAACATCAAAATAATATAAACATTAGCGCAATGACATCATCATGGATTCATGATGACGGCGCACAACCACAACGACTTGGTGATTGCACAGTCGCACGCCAACATAATATGGTGGGCGGCGTGGATGTCATTGGGTGCGTCCGTTCATGCCGTTTACATTCAACAATCGGGGTTTGCAGTTGTTCCCGCGTGCGTGCTGGGGACGTCTTTAAATTATTGGCGCAATCCCGTGCGCAATTCATTGCGCAGAACGGCCGACATGAGCACGGTGCTCATCGGGCTTTGCTATCAAACCGCACTGGCATACAATATGAACAACAATTCAATTTATCGGCGGACATATTTCAACTGCATATTTGTGTCTGGATTGTGTTTCATGTTGTGGCAAACATGGGAAACATTGCCCTGCAGCGCGGAGCAATGACAACCATGACAACCCATGACAATCTCAATGCCGCCATAAAAATATTTTAAATGAAATGAATATAAACAAATCGCTTAAAATACAAATAGTTTCAAATCTGAATTTCAATGACAGAGACAGCGCCGCCGCCGATCACGCCGGTGTATCAGATTTCGGATTTTGAAGCCATAAAATGGAACGGATTTGAATGCGAGTTGCCGCAGCAAATGATAGATTTAATTTCAAGCATAGCCGACCAAGTGGGCGCGCCGTCGTATGTTAAGACACCCGTTTTTCCGAAGCGGGACAAGCCCGAGGACCCGGTGGCTCCGGTCCGAAAAAAGCCCCGCAATGCGGCCAGTGAAATAACCGAGGACGACTGGGAAACCATTCGCACGTTTCAAGCGACGGAATTGAATAAGCGTCAAGGCATTGATGCGCACCTGGACGGCATCCGTTCCGACTTGAACAAGATCACGGACAAGACGTATGACGAAGTGTTTGCCGCATTGTGCACCCGAATTGACGAGTTGAAGGACGAGCCGGATGCATCGCTTTTGATGACCGTGGGTGAGGCGATTTTCAACACGGCCAGTTCGAATCACTTTTTTTCAGCCGTGTATGCACGCTTGTTTCATCAACTGCTGGAGAAGTACAATGACGTGTTTGAATCCGTGTTCCATACGAACTTTGACCAGTTCATGGGGCTGTTCAAGACCATAGAACATGCGGATGCGAGGAAGGATTACACGCGGTTTTGCGAAGTGAATAAAACGAATGACAAGCGGCGCGCCATGAGTCTCTTCCTCATCAATTTAATGAAGGTGGGAGTCATTTCGCCATTGCAAATACTGGACATTGTGCAGCAATTGCAAACGCTTATACAAGAGCACATGCGGCAATTAAATCACTCGAATGAGGTGGAAGAGTTGACTGAAAACTTGTTCATCATTTTGAAGGGGGCGCACTTGCATTTGAGCCAATCGCACAAAGAAGAGTGGGAGGCCGTCATTCTGGAGGTGGAACACAACAGCAAACTGAAGCCGAAAAATGCGAAGCATCCGAGCATCACGAACAAAACCATTTTCAAGCACATGGACATTCTGGACGAGTTGAAAAAGAAGCCCTGAACCAAATACAAATGAATGAATCATTGTAAAAAACATAAAAACAATTCACCCATTGTCTTTATGTTGTGCAAAAACGCGATTGATTTTATGAAAGAACGTTCCGCAGTTGAATTGCAGATAGACGATGAAAACAGGCACAGGTCCAGTTCCGGTTCCGGTTCCAGCCCTATAGCGCAACCACAAGCAGAGTCGTCATTGGAATCATCCATGTCGACCTACGACAGCATGCTGCAAACCCTGAACGATGAATTGAACGACAGAATCACCGATGCAACGGACTTTGAGTTCGAAGACCTTGATTTTTTCAACATGGATTGCGCCACGGCAATGTCATTCGATTACGAGATGAACTACACAATGAAGCAGTTGAAGCACATCGCTGGATACTATGGAATGAAATGCAAGAGCAAAAAGGCCGACATGATACAGGAGATTGTTGCGTATGAGATTGACACTGCAAATTGCGACACTGTCAGCCGACGAAAACGGATGTTTCATTACATGAATGCCCTGAAAACCGACGATTATTTCAAATCGTTTGTTATAATGTGAACCATGTGTCATTGGGTTTAAAACAAAATATAAAAGTAATTGAATAAATTAATTGCGGAGTGTTCACATATTTCGACGACCATGAGTGCAAAAGAAGAGCACGCCCGAAATGTGGACATGCATAAAATGAGGCGACAGTACACTGAAATGACCAGACAAAACGCTGCATTGGAGGCGGAGTGCGCCAGCTTGAAAATTTCCACGAAAGATGCGTTTGACAAATGCTCGACAATGCGAGAGACAATGACAAACCAATACACCGAGAAAATGAATGAGATGAAAACCGATTTCGAAAATGACAAAAAACGATTGAATGAACAAGCCCAGAAAGACGCGTCTTTTCAGCGAGCACGACATCTGGAGTCATTCAATGACATTAAGCGACAACTTGAATCATTCTACACTGAGAAAATGAATGAAAACAATGCGACGCATGAGGCCATCATGCAACAATTGAAGGCCGAACGTGCAGCAGTTGATGACGCGCGTCAACAAGTCAACCGGGAATTGGATGACTTGACCGCGCGCATCAAACGGGATGAACAAGAAAACACCATTCGTCTCGTATTTGAATTAGATTCCAACCGTGAAAAAATGAAATGCCAATTGACAGCAGAGCGCAAAGAATTGGTCGAACAGTTGGAGAAAGAAGACATTGATAAACGCCAAAGGGCTGACACTGAAATCGCGGAAATGAAAAAACAGGCCGAATTTGAAATCAATGCAAGAATGCAGAAGCTGAAAGCCGAAATTCAACAATTGAATGATGAACGGGAATTACACCAAGAATTGGAAGACGAGTTGAAGAAAAAAGAAGAACAACAAATCTCTCGGCACAACGAGAGAATTGAAGCGTTGAAGAATGCCGAAGAACAACAAATCTCTCGGCACAATGAACGACTGCACGAGTTGAAGAACAATGAAGACAATCAAAATCAGCGGTTTTCCAATGAAATTAAACTGATCAATGACGAACGGGCACTAATGAATAAACAGTTTGACGAGGAACGGGAACAACTCAAACAGAAGGATCACGAGCAGAAGGTTCAGTTTTTGACACAAATGAATTTGGAACGCGACAAAATGAAATGCCAGTTGGAAAAAGAACGACAACAGATGCAACATGAAGTGTCTCAAAAGAAACGAGAGAATGAGGAACAATTCAATGCCATTTTGGGTCAACAACGGGCCGCGTTTGATACAACCATTCGAAAATTGAACGATGAACGCGATGCATTGAAGGAAACCGATTTGCGGCGGGAAAAGGAACACATGACTATGATGAAACACATACAATTGGAACGTCATGCAAATGAAAAATCCAATGCTGATGCGCTCGATCAAAAAAACAGAGACCTGGATTCCAAATTCAATTTGGCGATGCAGAAATTGAACGATGAACGTCATGCATTAAATGAAACCGATTTGCGGCGGAAAAATGAACACATTGCTCTATTGAAAGAGATGCAAATAGAACGTCATGCAAATGCAAAATCCAATGCGGATGCGCTCATGAAGGCAAAGTTGGAACTGGATTCCAAATTCAATTCGGAGATTCAAAAATTGAACGATGAACGCGATGCATTAAAAGAAACCGATTTGCAGCGGAAAAATGAACACATTGCTCTATTGAAAGAGATGCAAATAGAACGTCATGCAAATGAAAAATCCAATGCGGATGCGCTCATGAAGGCAAAGTTGGAACTGGATTCCAAATTCAATTCAGAGATTCAAAAATTGAACGATGAACGCGATAAATTGAAAGAAACCGATTTGCGGCGGAAAAATGAACACATTGATCTATTGAAAGAGATACAAATAGAACGTCATGCAAATGAAAAATCCAATGCGGATGCGCTCATGAAGGCAAAGTTGGAACTGGATTCCAAATTCAATTCAGAGATTCAAAAATTGAAAGAAACCGATTTGCGGCGGGAAAAAGACCACGCTGATCTGATGAAAGAGATGCAATTGGAACGTGAGGCCAGAGAAAATGCCAATGCGGACGTGCTGATGAAGGCAA